>ENA-ORSO01000003-ORSO01000003.1-human-gut-metagenome-genome-assembly--contig:-NODE-3-length-213511-cov-102.961346_pt1 | contig 213511 bp, 198 predicted proteins | sample MGYA00241902_ERZ509168 | MGnify/ENA primary metagenome ERZ509168 (study PRJEB26280, sample SAMEA2338806) | human gut metagenome | biome: human gut; feature: human-associated habitat; material... | reverse complement strand
TAGCTCATACTTTAATAGAAATGTTTAATCAGCTAAATCTTGTAGCAAGAAAAGCAGGCGGTCAGGAAAGAACTAAGCTTACTACCTTCTTTGTAGCAGAGTTAAGAAAGATGTTAGCTACTCTATATAAAGAAAGGTATCAGCTCTTAGAAGATAATCGAGAGTTAAATCATAAACTGCAACAAGTTAAGCAGGTGTTTCAGATTTAAAGTGTTATAAAATTGTTACAGCTTAGGCAGCTTGTTTAAGCTGTAGTTTTGATCACAAAATATATTTAGTATATTATACTAAATGTAAATAACAAAAAAAGGAAACAATGATTATGAGCGAATTAATTGAATTTAATGATTCTTCTCCAAGAAGCTATCGAGATTATGGAGGAGCAAATGGTTGTAAAATTGGCGTTCTCATTGAAAATGAGCCTTACATGCTAAAAGTATATAATAATATTTCTCAATGGGAAGGTGAAAATGCGTGTTTTAGTGAATATTTAGGTTGTAAAATTTTTGAGTCTTGTGGCATTTCAGCTCAAAAAACATTATTAGCAAAATATGTTGATAATACTGGTCAATCTTTCCCTGCTTTAGCATGCAAAGATTTTTGTGTTAATGGATATCAATTGACAGAGTTCTTTAAAACAAAAAATTCAGTTCTATTAAGTTCTGATAATGGTAGCGGAACTGATCTTAATAATATTTTGTTATCCATTGCTCAACAAAATTATATAGATAATCAAAAGTTAAATAATTTCTTTTGGGATCAATTTGTTGTTGATGCATTAATTGGAAATTATGATAGACACAATGGAAATTGGGGAATTTTAAAAAATGAAGTAAAAAAAGAATGTGTAATCGCACCTGTTTTTGATTGTGGTTCTTCATTATTCTCTAAAACAAAAAAAGAAATTTGGGAATCAATTTTTCAAGAAAATAAATATCCAAATTTAGCTGTTTTGTGTGATAAAACCTTTTCAGCATTAAAAATTGATAATAAATCAATAGTATATAGAGATTTCTTATTTAATTGTCAATATTCAGATTGCATTGATGCTTTAAACAGATACCAAAATAAATCTAAATTAGAAAATATTTTTGAAATTATTGAAAACACCCCTTGTTTAGATAATTTTAGAAAGGATTTTTACTGTAGTATTATTGACTATAGACACAATAATATTTTGCTAGAGGCTTTAGAACGACAAAATTCTTTAACCTCTAATAATATTAGTTCTGTTCAACTTTATAATGCAAGACTTGATAATATCTTAAATGAAATTAAAGATCCTATAGACGATGAATTATCTATTCTCTATAAAAAGACATATAAACAAATTTTTCAAGATTCAATTGCTGACAAAGCTATCGGAACTGCTAATTTAGATGCAATAGTAGTTGCTAAAATTTTGACTAAACAAAATAAAAAACAATTGCAACAAGTTATCTATGATTTTAGCCCAAACTGTTATTTTAATAAAAACTATGTTCAAAAAGTGATGACAAAAGTTAGAAACATCATCGCTCACCCTGAACAAATTAAAAATAACCCATTTTTTAAAAAATTTAATGGAGATTCTCAAAATGGAAGATCTAGTAAAGGTAGAGTTTAAATGCACAAAAACTCAAGCACAAATGTTAAATAATTTTTTCAAATATGTTTGTGAACACAATTATCACATACCAAATGATGAATTTAAGAATGCTAACTTTTTAAATGATCCAAGAAATAAAGCTCTTGAAATGATGATGCCCTCATATTTAAAAGCAATTCTTGATGAAATACGTACAGCTAATTTCGATAATCCTTGGAGATTAACTCAACTAATTATGATGCTAGAAACTGAAACTCATAATGCAGAAAATGATAATCTTATTGATGAAGAACAAGCTCAATATATAAGAACTAATTACATGAAAACTTTAGAAAATCTTTGAACCTAACTATATTAACTTAACTTTCTCTTGTGAGAAAGTTAAGTATATTAAATATATTTTTATAAAATACTATTGCCATGGCTCGAATAGTTTAAAATTTTTTAATATTTATTGAAAATAAATAAAAGATTAACTATACTTGTGACATATATATTATTTTTTCAGAAGAAAAAAGATGAATTTACAGTTTTATCCACGTATCTTAATCTAAGTCTGTTTATTTGGGCTTAGATTTTTTTATAGTGAGGTTTTATATGGAAATTTCTTTAGATCGCATGACTAATGAAGATGTAGTTAAAGATGTTTTAAACTTAAATGAAAATGATAAGATCAATTTTGATGTCGTTAAAAACAACTTCAAAGACATCTTAGGTGCAGGTTGTTATGAGACATTTTTTAAAATTACAACTGTACCAGAGCCTAAAGATCTTAATTCTTTTTTAGTATTAGCTAATAACATTGTATGGAACACAGTTGATGATCCACGTAATCCATTTATTGGTAAAGGTGTAAGTGTTTTTAATACTGAGCCTACAGAAAAGATTGCTGCCGATAATCCTTTTTTAATGGATTATGTTCGTGACCTTTATAAACAGAAAGATCATTATGTTGTAAAGCAGATGCGTGAAGCTGGAATTAAAGCTTCAGAAATGACTAATGATTATGAGCCTTATCAGACCGAAGCCTATTTTGCTTTCATTGAGCATGTAGGTGACAAGATCCGCAATATGAGCACCTCAGAAGTGTTTAATAACGCTTTAGAACATACCAATGTTCATACTAAAGAGAATAATCAGTCTGTTAATAAAACTCATAAGCATGGCAGAAGTCTTTAAATTTTGCTTTTAAAGAAAGTCTTTGTTAGTTAAGGAGCTGCAAAATGGGAATTAAGGATTTTTATAATAAGACTAAGAAAAATATCTTAAAGGTATTTGGTTATAGACAACCTGAAAGCTTGGAAGAATTAAAAGCTTTAGTTAATGATCCTAAAGTTGATTTAGGCAAAATTGATGTTTCTAAAGTAACTTCTTTTGAAGGTTTATTTAAAAACTCTACCAGAACTGACTTTTCTGGTATCGAAAAATGGAATGTCTCTCATGTAACTAACATGAGACAGATGTTTTATAACGCCAAGTTTTTTAATGCCGATATTGGTGGTTGGGATGTATCTCATGTAACCGCAATGTCTCAAATGTTCTATAAAGCTAAATCTTTCAGTCAAGATTTAGGTTCATGGGATATGTCTGGTATGAAAGGTCACCTGAACGGTAGATTCCTTAACAATATGTTCAAACATGCCGATAAGATGAACCAGCGTGTATTTAATGAATACATGGAGTTAGGAAAGCAAAACATTGTTCCTGAAGAGCGTTTCAATTTCTTATCTGTACCTAGACCTCGAGATTATAAAAAGCTTATTGTTCCTCATACGTCAAATGACGTTAAAGAAATTTTTGAACGCTTAGATGATTTTGCTGAGATGGATACCTCAGCTGTAACATCTTTAGATCATGTCTTTGAAGATTCAAAGAAGAGCCACTTAAAAGAATTTGATTCACTTGATCTTTCAAATGTTAAGACCGCAAATTGTCTGGGTAAAAACGCAGAAAATTTAAATCAGAAAATTCCTGATTTACCAGATGTAATGTATGCAAATGAGGTCCTAAAAGGCGCAACTTCATATCAGCAGCCTGTTTTTAAGATGGATCAGGTAAAACAGATGGATGGATTATTAGCTGATGTGCCTGATTATGCTGGCGAAATCGTAGCATCTTTAAAAGATGCTAATCCTAAGTTTGTTAATAACATTTTTAATCAGGTAGATAAATCTCATCTGCTTAAAGAAATCGCTAAATTACCTAAAGACAGTAAAATCACTTCAAGTATTGTTAGCGATATTACTAAGATGGTTGATATTTATCGATTATCTCAATTACAAGGCAGGGGAGATGATAAAAAAAGAGTATTTGGATATTCAACTGATGCTCCTTCAGTAAAAAATAAATTTAATGGTGACTTTTATAGTGTACAAGGAAATGATTTACATCATAAATTAGAAAAAATTAATACTGATAATTTTTTATTTTTACAAATGCCAACAAATACATTCAATGAGTTAAAAAGTATAAAGCCTGATTTTCCTGGATTAGAAATTTACAAAACTAAAGCAGATCAATATTCTACTGAACATGTTTTTGATCCTGTTATTTTGGATAAACTACAAAAAAATAATTCAGATCTAAATACATCTTTTGTTCTTATTGATAAAAAAGACTATAAGTCATTTTTAGAAAATAATCCTAATTTAAAAGTGCATAATTCTTTAGCAACTTTAGATAATAAAGCTATTAGCTTAGATAGAGCTTGCATTAAAGTAGGAGGTGAATCAACATACTGTGATCTTGGTGGTTTGTGTGAAATTATCAATCCAGTTCCAAAAAATTCTATGCAACATGCTGAAAAATGGAAAATTCCTTTTACTAATGATTATATGAGATTAACAGATAATCTTTATGATAGAGCTTTAGATCAAGTTAAAAATAAAGGTATTAATTTAATTAATAACAATAAAGAAATTGATTTAACAAAATTAGCTGCAGAATCCTATAAAAAAACAGTAATGCACATCTTAGGTGAACCTGTATTAAGTAAATATATTGATGGAAAACAGTTCATTGATTTTGATAATTCTTCATTTAAAGAGTTTAATGAAAAACATCCAGATAAGAAAATTTCCTCAAATGATTTAAATGAATTATACAAAAATCATCAATTATTAACAGATGATTATAGTGATAATGGTGAAATTCGATATCAAATACCTAATGATAGAGATGATGAAGCTTATTCAAAAGCTGTTCATCATTCTTATTCTTTTGAACATTTCTCAGAGCTTTTAAATAAAAAAGGTGTTTCTGATATTATTAAAAAAGCAAGCCAAACAACTAAGATTGAAGAAAAGAAATCTCATGGTAGGGGGAGGTAATTTATGAATTTTAATACTACAGATGATGTTTTAAAATTTAAAAAGCCAAAGACATTTGAAGAATTAATTCAAAATGATCCTTTTCATTTGCTTGATAAAGAACGTCAAGATGTTCCTGAACCTTGTAAAGATGAACCTTTAGCTCCTGAATTTATCAAAAATGTTATTCATAACAATTCTTATTATCATGCACTTGATAATACTGAGTTTTGTTTTAATGAAGACATTGATTCATTTTTGAAATGTATAGGTGAAGATCCTGATGAAATTTTAAATGATCAGAAGAAACTTAAAGATTTAAGCGATGCTTATATGGTTTATGCTAATATTCATTCAGATTATATGGAGCCAATATTATATATGAAGCCAATATCATCAGCTAAAAAGGCTTACGATTTATGTAAAGAACGTCTTGAATTTACTAAAACTGCTAGACTTATTGATGCTAAATTTGAAGTTTTAGGTTCTTATCTTAGAACTGAAGATCCTCAGTTTATCAATCAAAGTAAGAGAACCTGGCATGAAGCTGTGGTCTTTACAGGTTCTCATAATAATGGTGTATGATGATCCTGAATATTTACAAGTAATAGCTTTTGGTGACACTTCTTCTTTTGCTGAAGAAATTAAACAGTTATGTATCGGTAAACTTAAGGAATTAGGTTTTGTTTATGATGAAAGAGTTCCTGCAAATAATCTTGCAATTGTTTTAGATACTTCAGATATTGATAACATTGAAAAGTTTTCATTAACTAATGAGCAATTTGATGATCTTTTTGAGCCTGATTATTCTATTAGTTACATCCCTGAAAGTGAAGATGATTTAATCTTAGTAGAAGCTTCCTGTGAAGATCCTACATTACAAAAGACCTCTGGTCACTATAAAAAAATTGATCGTATCTGGGTTGTGCCAAAATCTGATTTCAATGATAAGAATACAGAGCTGTTAGATTATGTATGTTATAACTCTATGGATGATGTTTTGGCTTGTACTCCTATGAAAAAATCTGAATTAGGCAAAATCTTTATGTCAAATCAGCAGGAAGAACCTAAAAAAGCTAAAAATATCAATATTCATGTTTCATCCAGCCATAGCCATGGCTAGAAAAATTAAATATACACTACTATATTTAAAATATTATTGAAATATAAAAGAATTTAACTATAATTCATATACAATGACTCCTATTATTTACGTGAGTAATCGTAAAGATGAATAATTTTATTTCGTAATGATCTTTTTATCTAAGTCTATTTTATTAGGCTTAGATTTTTTTATTTTTAAATCACAGGAAAAGCTAAAATGAGTGATTTTTCTTTCAGTTTTAAAAATGACAATAACGATCAAGTTGCTTTTAAGAGGTAATGTTTATGAGGAATGAAGTTCAAAGTGTATTTCTGCAATCACTAGAAAGGTATTTAGTTAATCATTGTGATGAAAAACTCAATGAAATCAATTCACTTTTCGCTTCCTACGGCTTTAATCAAAGTTTTAATGAAAATGATCTTAAAGATAGAAACCTATTTGCTTTCAAGGTAAAAATATTATGTTCTGCAGATGAATACAATATTTCTCCAGATGAGATCATTGATAAATTATCTTTAGATCCTAAGCTTCCATTTGTTAATACTATTCATGAATATAATGAATGCCTAAAATCCTTAGATCGTTCAAAAGATTTTTATTATAAAAATCTAGCCGATTCAGAATTTTGTGTAGATGAAGATTTAGATTCTCTTTTAGATTTTCATATTTTTAAAGAGCCTGAAGAGATCCTGAATTCTCCAAAAGATTTTAATGATTTTGCAAAAGCATTTTTTGTTTACAATCAGGATTATGCCTGGCATATGTCTTCTGAATTACAATCAGTTGATGAAGCAAAAGACTATCTTAAGAATGTGCTTCAAAATATTGTTGATCACAGAGAATATCAGGAAAAAGTATTTAAACCTATTTATGACTTTCTGTTAGATCAAAAAATACCAGAGCAGCAGTCAAAGCAAGTTTTGCATAAATTGCAGGTTATGGGCGGTACGTGTAATGATGCTGGCTATGAACTAATTAACCGCCTGATTAAAAATGCTAGCGAATTTTCTCGCAGGGAAATTCCTGATCCTGTAAATCAGGCATTGGAATTTTATTATGGTAAAAAGATTGATTACATTGATAGTTCAAAGGAAAAAAAAATTGAAAATTCAATTAGAAGCTATCTTGAAGATCCTGAGCTTTTTATCGACAAATTTAATCAGCTCTCAGATTTACAAAAAGTGGAGTTTCACGACAAAATTGAAAAATCTAAAGGATGGCGTGGTGTACCTTTTGTGGGAATGCCATGTACTGATGGTTCTAATGTATCAAGTCTAACTGAATTAGATATACCTTTTCATGCCAAAAAAGTAGATGAATGGTTAAATTCTCAGATTGCTGATTACTTTGAAGGAAATGACAATGCTATCTCTTTTGAACATCTGGTTTATCAGAGTCTTAAAGAGAACTATATTCCTAATCTTGATAAAACTGAAAATATTATCGTGGAAAATAAAATTCAAAATCAGAAGTCTGTCAATAAGACAGGTTATCACCGATAATTTTAGCCATGGCTAGAAAAATAAAATATACATTACTATATTTTAAATATTATTGAAAATATAAAAGAATTTAACTATAATTCATTTTAAAATGACTCCTATTATTTACGAGAGTAATCGTAAAGATGAATAATTTTATTTCGTAATGACCTTTTAATCTAAGTCTATTTTATTAGGCTTAGATTTTTTTATTTTTAAATCACAGGAAAAGCTAAAATGAGTGATTTTTCTTTCAGTTTTAAAAACGATAATAACGATCAAATTACCGTTAATGTAATTGATAACAATGATCTTGAAATTTTAAAAAATAACATCAAAGTTTTTAATTTTAATGAATATCTAAACAGCACTCCTGCTGAAGAAGTTTTTGATGATTTTGATTACATTGATACTGACTATGGTTCAGGTGGTGGTGACACAACTGTTTTAGGCTTTTTAAACAAATTTCTTATTGGTTCTTTTGCAGCCAATAATCAAATCTTTAATTTTGATTATGCTAATTCTAAAAATGTTTTTACTGGTGCTGAATTAAAATCACTGTTAAAAAATAATTTAATTAAAATTGCTTCTAATTTAAATAGCAACTCTACACAAGAAAAAAAGCTTTTCAGTGAAATTGCTGATAATGAACTTTTAACTCGTGAAGAAAATAAACAGCTTTCTAACAACAATATCATTGTTTTAGATACTGAAACTACAGGTTTAAATGAAAATGCTCAGGTTTTACAACTTTCAATTATAGATTGCAGTGGAAAAACACTTTTTAATGAGTATGTTAAGCCAGAAGGTGTTCAGGGGTGGAAACAGGCTCAAAAGGTAAATCATATCAGCCCTGAGATGGTTGCTAATAAAAAATCTTTAAAAGCTTACGAAAAAGAAATTACAGCTATTCTCAATAAAGCAGATTATATTGTTGGATACAATGTTGCGTATGATCTGAGATTACTACAGCAGAGTGGGATTAAACTTCCAGATAATACAATCAGTAAATCTGTTGATGTAATGAAAGCCTTTTCCTTATTAAAGCCTGTTTACGTTCCTTTTGGTAATTATGATAATTACTTTACATCCCTTGCAAAATGTTCTGAATATTTTAAATATAAACCTGATGACAACGCTAATTTTCATAATTCATTGGAAGACTGTAAAGCAACTTTAGCCTGTTTTAACGGTATCATGTACAACAGTACTGACAGTTCAACTTTAAAACCTAATATTTCTGAAAATGACTTGGAGTATTCTAAAAATAATTATTTCTCTTCAAACGAATATATAGAAAAACTTAATAATAGAAATCATGAATTGTTAGTTGATGCAGATCTACGTTTATGTTTTTATAATAAAGGTCAAGACTTTTCTTTATTTCAGAATAATCAGATGAAGTTTAATCTTCATTCTTATTTAAAACATACTCCTTTAGATCAAATTGCTTTTGTTTTTGATAATTTTGCTTGGGGAACTAAATATTCAGAAGAATTTGTAACCCATTATTCCCATGAAAATAATCTTGTTACATTAGATGATACCTTTTTTAATGTTGTTGAAAATACAACTGCTCATCCTAGAATTACAGAAGATGATTTTAAAGAAATTGTTAAAGCAACCTTACTAAGCATGGCAGAAAATCTAGATGTTTACACTTTAGAAGATGCTTTTACTGATTCTCCTTATTTTGACTGCACAAAAATCTTACAAGATAAATTTGATAAAGTTCATGATCATTTTCCTGATTTAACCAAACTTCCTGAACAGGATTTCAACAAAATCGCTTTAGCCTATACCTTATTTACCAATAATCAGTATGGTGATTTATATTCATGCAAAAATCATGAAGATCTGCTTGCTTTTGTTGCTGAATTTAACAAAGACGATTATTCCCAGCTCTGTCATTTTATTTCAGATCATAATTATGATGATAAGCTTGAAGAAATATTAAAGCATGAGCCTAAACTTGATGTAGTAAAAACTAAAAATCTTCATGAAAAGAAAAGTCCTTCTGTTTCAACTCCTGAAAAAACTAAATCTGGTGGTATGAAAATTTAACGAGGTAAAAAAATATGAAATTTTATGCTCCTGAAAATTTAGATTTGAATAAATTATCTGCGCCTTTAGCTCATAAAGTAATTAATTTCTTTGTTGATAAAATTAAGGAATTAAAACATCAAGAAGACATAAATAACTGTAATAATTTTGAGCAATTTGTTCTTGATGATTTTGATCTTATTGAAGATACATTTCTTGTAAGTGCAAAAGAATTTAATACCGAAAAATATAAGAACATAAAGTTAGAAGAACTGGCTCCTGAATTAAAAAATCTTATATCCTATGAAATTCATTATTTTCTAAAAGATGCAGATGATGATTTGCAAAAAGAATTAGAACCATTTATTCAATCATCAGAACCAACTGAAACTTACTTTTGTTATAAAAATAGTAATGGAAGAGTTGAAATTTTGTCAGCTAAAGATCTTGAATATGATACTGACTCTTTAGAAGGTAAATATGTTATCAGAGGTAATGAGATTTTAACTACCAACAGTAGAGCATATCATGATCCTAAACCTGTATATGATATTTATAAAATCTTTGCTACCTGTAAAGAAGCAGAGATGTTTATTATCAATAAGATTGAAGATGCTGCTAATGATTTTTGTTGTTTTGAATCTGATCCTGGTGAAATGAAAAAAGATGTTAAAGCTGATTTGTTAGATTGTTACTCCTTAGATGAGGAACCTGATGAAGACATTCTAGAATATTACAAAAACATTATTAAAAAATTTGACGATGATTTAAAAAAGTTGAATCAACCTCAAAATCAAGCTCAATCTGTTAATCAAAGAAAAGGATTTAAAAGATAATTCATTAAGTTAAGTTTTTTATAGAGATTTTAATTATGAAATATTTATACAACGATAACTTTGAGGAAAAATTTAAAATTGAAAAAACGTTCTTATAATTTTGAGGTGAAAAATTTCAATCAACCATTAAATAACTGGAATACCTCAAAAGTAACTTCCATGTCTCGCATGTTCAAGAAAGCAATTTATTTTAATCAGCCATTAGATGAATGGGATACTAAAAGTGTAAATAAATACCTTGGTCCCACTGATATGTTTAAATTTGCTGAAAATTTCGACAATAAAATTCCAACTTTTAAAAATTTAGAGACTAAACACTTTAATAATTTATGCTTTTTATTAGGTTTATCTCATAAATATGCTGAAAAACATCAGCACGACTTTTAATTGTTATGGTTAAAAAAACGTAGCCAAGGCTACTAAATGTTGTCGTTAGCTTATTTTATGGAGTTAAAATGAAAGATTTTGTTGACTATCAAGACTTATGTTATGGTCTAAAAAAAGTATTTGCCGAAGATTTTAATAAAAATCTTTTACCTCAGGTGACATCTGATCCTAATCTAAAATTAGAACCTGAAAATGTAAAATTTGCTGTAGGTCCATTTTTAAATAAATTTTTTGGTCCTAATACTAAGGTTCCTTTATTGACTGAATTATATCCAATTTATGAACCTGAAGAACTTATAGATAGAGTTGTTAATGGAATTTCTTTAGAAGAAGCTGCTTCTTTAGATAAAGATATAACTTTAAATAAATTTATGGGGGAATATTCAGTCACCAGCGTTCCTTTTTATGCTCGTACTAATAAAGAAATTGCTGGTAAAATCAAAGATAATTTAGAAAAGTTTTCTTCTGGTAATTTTACTCAGGAGGATATTGAAGCTTTTACTGTTGTAAATCATCTGTGTGATGTTATGCGTAATGATTTAACCTCAATGATAAACGGAACTGATAAGGCAATTGATCTAAGTGTTAATTTTAATTTAGGCTCATATAAAGCAATCATGCCTTTTATGTCTGTTGATGATCCTCAGATTGTTAAGTTATTTCAGGATCATGAATTAACACCTAAAGAGCAAGAAAAATTGCAACTGCTAAAAGAACAGATTGATCGCTATAACAATTGGGAGACTATTGAATATTCTGCTACTATCGGCGAGCAGTCTAAAAATGGTCATTTTGAGTTAAGTATTCATTTGCCTAAATCGAATGAGAAAATTAAAGCTTGCTTTGATTTTACAAATGTAAATGAGCTTGAAACAAAACTTTGTGCTTTTATACCTACAGACAGTATTCGGTACTATTTAAGTGAAGATCTAGATAAGATCAAAAATTATTATGCTAATAAACCTCAGGATTATTATCCTTCATTAAAACAATCTCATTTGACTCATAAAGATTTTGATAAGATTGATAACAACCTTTTCTTTTTAAACAATTGTGTAGAAACTGCTTTGAGTAATTCTGTAAAACTTGATAAAAATCAAGGAAAAGTTAAATGTAGATAATTACTATAATATAATGAAATATATATTGATAAATGTAGTTTGATAGACTATAATTTAATTACATACAACTTCTGAAGTGTCATGGTCCTAATGATATTCAAAATTTAATTGATTATTTTTAGGACCTTTTACGAGTTTGTAAAGATGAAATTTTTAAAGTTTTTTTTGTAAAACCACTTATAAATAATATATTTATAAGTGGTTTTATGTCTTCTAAGGGAGTGATTTATGCAATTTGATTTAAGTAATTTTTTTGGTCTTACAGAAAAACAACGAGAAGCTGTAAAAGTAATCTCATCTGTGTATAACGAATACCATTTAGAATGGGGCTCAGCTACTAAATTTTTAGATCGCATTTATAATTCAGAAACATCAGAGCATGATAATTTTAACAGTGCACTCTATGATCTTGGTAAAGCCTTTAATTCTTTTACTTCTGATTTAAGTCTATTTCCTACAATTCAAAAAGCTTTTCTTGATAATTATCCTAATTTACCAGATGATACAGATATTCTTTATGATGAAAATGTTGATTATGACAATTTAAGTGATGATGAAAGATATGATTATGAAAGCGAAAATAAAGATAAATTAGCTGAGATCCTTGATGGCTTAAGAGATGGTATTGAAAATTTATTCAGTGCACTAGAAAAGCGTTCTGAAAACCTTTTAAATGGATTTGCTGTTAATGAATATCTAGATACCGATAATATGCAAACCCTTACTGAATTTTTAAACGACATAATCGTTTCTAAAAATTTTTCTAAAAATTTTGATGAAATTGCTTTCTTTTACCCAGCTTCAAAGCTTTGTTCTATAGCAGAACAATATCCAGAGCTTAAATCTGAAATTGATTTTGATCATGATGTTGTAAAATTAGATTCTGAACCTCCATCATTTGAAGTTTGTAAAACACCAGGCGATTTACGCATGAAAATCTATGCTGAAAATTTTGATCATGAGGTTAATACTTTTAAAGATTTGGCAGATCATGCTTTTTGTTTTGTCCATGAAGATTATCAAGATCATCCAAATTCCGAAGAAAATTATCTGCTTGATGATGTCCTTGAACCATTGGTTGATACCATGGGACTTGTAGATCAAATATATCAGGATCAAATTGATTTAGGACCATACTTACCACAACCAGCATTGACAGTTAAGAAACATAAGAGCAGGGGATTATAACTTATGGATTTTAGTAAAATTATTAAAGATATTTCTATTACTAAAGAGAAAATTTTCTATAAAAATCGTGAAGAATTTAATCTTGATGATTTAGTTAAAAATCACAATACAAATGTTTTGGCATACATAATTAACAACTACGCTTCTAACACCTGTGATTACTGTGATTGTCCTTGTTCAGGATCTGAGCCTAAACTTGGTCCATCTTTTTTTGCTGTAGATGATGAGTATTTCGATGTTGATCCTTATGAGTGTACAGATTATTTAGATGTTTCTGACAAAGATTTTGTTGTAGCTTACAACAACGACTGTTATGGTTATGATACTGTTATAGATCCTGCTACATTTAAGGCAAGAGCTGAAGTAATGTTATCAGAATATCTTAAGCACATAGAAAAGTGTGCTTCATTAAATCCTGAAGATCTTCAACTCATTAAACAACTTTATTCAGCTGATACTCTTGATTTAATTAACAGCATTGATTTTGTTGCTAATGCAAAATATATTTCTTTTTCCGATAATTCAGTCTTTTATAAATCTAAAGAAATTGTAAATATTAAAGACTTAGTTGCCAAAAATACCTGTGAACAATTATCTTTCATCTTAAATGAAGATTATGCTTGGTATTTAAAAGGTACCTGTCATGTCTGTAACGTAGTTAATGAGCATGAAATTGCTGTTTATTCATGGCTCTTTAAGGTTGATCCTCTCAAATTTACTTCACATATTGATCTTAAGAGAATTGAATTTAGCGATTTTGATCTTGAATCCTTTAATAAAAAACAATTTGGCTATAACGCTGTAATTGACAAAGAAACCTTCATTAACAAAGCATCAGAAATCATTAAGTCTATATTTGATAACATGTATGACAATAGAGATGATCCTGAAGAATTATCTTCATATTTAGAGTGTCTTGAACCTGTTATTTCCAAAAAGATCAGTGAAATCATTAAAAATGAAAATCAAAATGAACTGACTTCTAAGCAGTCAAAAGGTAGAGGTAGATAAATTATGAACGAAAGCATGTTTGCGTTTAGTAATGAAAACATTATTAACCAAGAAAAAAGAGAACAGATTTGTAAAATTTTAGGTATTCAGGATCCTGTAATCAATGATGCTCAATTTGATCAGGAACTTTTAGATATTGCAGCTTCTGGAAAAGTTAATAAGTCTAAACTTGAATCAATGTTTAATGAAAGAGTTAATACTTTAATTAAACAAGAAATTATAAAAATTTATCCTAATACTGTAAACCTTGATAAAGGTTTTGAACTTAATAAAGATGGTATTTTTGATTTACAAAATAACTTGTACATAAATGATCACGACTCTTTTAAAGAGTTTAAAGAAGCTTTTATTTCTGATGCAGATTTAAAAAATGAAGATCTTTCTGCATCTTCAAGAGAACGAATTTTTGAAAAATTTAAAACTGATCTTGTTGATAGTTACAATGGAATGATGAGTTCTGCTGTAGAAGAAGCACAGTTTCTATTAGCAAGTAATTCTTTCTTCTGTTATGATCCTGAAAATGACATCTCTTATTATATGGAAGATGATGAAATCAGTATTGAAGCTAATGATGTTTTATGTAACGCAAATTCTGTAGCTGAAGAATGTGCAAGTCGTGGCAGTGATTATTTTAAATGCTCAGATCATGGTTTTGATGTAGATGGTGAGTTTTATATCGGTGAAGGTGCTCGCAGTTCAAGTTCATCAGTAGAGCTTACTCCTGTTGTTGAACAAGATGATGAAAAACAACTGGCTATTGATAAATCTATTGCTTTAGATCATTTATCCAGCACTGCTAATGATCTTTTAGATGAGATAATTGATGAGACCAATTCTTACATTCAAAATCTAAAAGAAAATGCTATTAAAGAGGTGCTTGATATTTACTCTATTGAAGATTTAAGAAAGCAGCAGGTTATTCCTAAATTCATAGGTAATAGCAAAAAATTTGAACATACTGTTGAAAATACTAAATCAGCATCATTTAAACGTTAGGAGTAAAATTTATGGGTACACCTGGATATGTTGGAGTCCTAAATGATGATGGCTCCATTTTAGCTAAATACAAGCATTATGATTGTGATTCTATGTCTTTAGGGGTGATCTTATTAGATTTTTATCAAGATCCAGAAAGAGTAAAAGCTGTTTTGGCTGATAATAACTATCCTATAAATCGTTTTTTACCAACTAATGATGAAGAGCTAAAAGAATTTATCAACAAAGCTAGAACTGAAAAATATGATGTTGATAGTTTTGATAATATTTTTAAATCAATAGAAGACTTTAAAAATTCTAGTGTTCATGTTGAATATTCATATCTGTATGATCAGAAAAGTAATGAATGGTTAGTCTCAACTCTACATTCACCTTTAGCAGAGCTGATAGAGGACTTTGAAGATCATTTACTATCAACATCCCTTTTGGGGAATAGACACAAAAATAAAGCTTTAGATCATGCCATTTCTTTGTTTTTAGATAATCCTTATTATTTTAAAAAACTTACTCCTTACCAGCTAAAATTATTTGATGATACCTTAGCTCAAGAAACTATTAACCAAAAGGCAAGAGATTTTATTCCTTTAAAACAATTTCTGCCTTATGAACTCAACAAATACTTAAATTATTGGATACAAAATAATCGAGATCATGAGAGAGATTCAACTATTGAATATTTCAATAATTTAATAGAAGAGTGTGTTGATAAAAATTTCTTTACAAAAATGGATTATAGGAGCTGTTCTGAAAACCTAATAATTCCTGCTCATAATGAGTTTTTTTTAAACATTGATTCTATTCTTAAGAAGCTTTACAACGTAGTATCAGCCTGCAAAGAAGCAGATCAAAAACTGTTTGATGAATATGATAAAAAACTCGCTGATTGTTTTGAACCTTTAGAGCTTAAAGGTTTTGTTGGCTTAATTAAAAAGAAATGTACTGAATTAGGAGTTAAAATTTCAGTTAAATATCGCAATGGTATTTATAGTCCCTTTATTGATCTGTCTTCTCCTGATGGAACATCAATATCAGAAGATCAAATGCACAAAATCGAAGATTTTATTGATGAAATCAAAATTCATAATACAGGTTTATTCCATGATTTAAACAATGACATAATTTATAAAATCAGTAACCATGTTTTTGAAAATGGAAAGCCAGCTATAGATTTTCCTAAATCTGACAATAAAATTAAATATTTTCCAACTGAATTTTGTCACATTTATACTTCTGATCTCAATGTTGTTGAGGAGAGTAATGACATTAAGCAAGATTTAGACGAAAGTATCAAGGCTTCAGATAAAATCGAATCTAATCAGTCAAAGGGATTTCATCTTTAATTTCTAGCCATGGCAAAAATATAACTAAGATTTTATTTGATTTAATATATTCAAATATATTAAAAATGTTTTAAAATAGTATATAGTAAGGTTAAAGGTAATTTATGTCACAATTAAAAATAGTGGTTAAAGATAGTCAGCATTTAAAAAAGCTGATTAAAGAAGATGTCAATCATGAATTAGATCTAGGTTCATTAGATGTTTCTAATGTTACTGATATGTCTCATCTTTTTGAAAATTCAACCAGAGTGGATTTTTCTGGTATTGAAACTTGGGATATGACAAAAGTTAAAAATATTGATTCAATGTTTTTTAATGCAGTAAATTTTAATCATGATGTTACTGATTGGACTTTATCATCTTTATCTTTGCAGGATAAATCTTCATTTTTTTTAATAGAAAATGTTTTTTTTAATACAGAAGCATCTCGTGAAATAAAATCCCTCATTAGTAATAAAAAAAATAAAATTGTCAATTTGGATACAATTAATAATAAATTACCGTTATCAAAGCAATATATTGCTACACAAAATTGCGTTTGGGATGACTTTAAAACAATCATTGATATTGCTTCTAAAGAAGATGACAACCCTTTAAAAACATTTGATGTTTCTTATATAAAAGATTTCTCACATTTTTTAGAAGATGCTAATTTAAACTCCTATTCAGGATTGGAAGAATGGGTTACTACTAATGCTAGTAATTTCTCTTATTTTGCTTGCAATGCGAAAAATTTTAATAATCCTTTAACTCATTTCAATTTTAAAAATTGCAAAAGGCTTTCTTTCTTTTTAGCCAATACTGATTTTAACCAACCTTTAAATTTCAATGGTTGCTCAAAATTTCATTCTGTTTTTAATATGCTATATAACTGTAAAAATTTTGAACCTAAAAATTTATTAGCTTTTGATAACAATAATACAAATTTAAATACAGTTCCTTTAGCTGCTTCTGTCCTTAATAATGCAATTACAAATAGAAATATTCTTAATACAACTGAATATAATGATGAGTACGAGCAGTACATTTCAGATCTAAATGATAATTATAATTTTATTTCTCCTCTAGATACTAAAAATGTAATAATTCTTCGTGACGAAAAATATAAAAATTTACTTACTGAATTTTATAGTGACAATAATTATTTATATGAATTAAGTAAACTTCCAGCTAAAAAGTTAAATGATTTTTCTTGTTATTTATCTAATGATAGTGAAATAAAGAAATTTATCAGTTATTTTAAAGATAATAAAATAGATCCTGAAACTGTTTTTACAACTTTATCTTTACGTGACTATGTAACATTAGACTGTTATCTTAAAGATAAATATAAAGCTATTAACTGGAATGTGCTTTTATATATATCAGAAGGAAATTCAGATCAAAAAAATCCAGTTTATTATAAAAATAACCATACTGATGATTTATTGTTTAATCGAGTTGAAAATCAATTTACTCAATTATCTGAGTCTAAAAATCCTAATGATCAAGAATTTTTACGGGATTTAACTGAGATGCAAAAAGATAATCTCATTAAAATACTTGATAATAACAATGATCAGAAAATTAAATTCAAAATTAATTCTGAACATAACCGTTTAATACCAACAAAATTTAAGAGGTCTTAAAATGAATTTTGAACCAATGAATTTTTATGAGTTTTTAGAAACAAGTAGAAATAAACAACTGCTTAATGAGTTTTACTCTATAAGTAATATAAATTTTGACTTTGATAAGGTAAGTGTTTTCTTAAAAGAGCATGTTCCTAATTTGGAATTATTTTTAAAGATTGAAAATTTATCTTTACCTAAATCTGTTCCTGATTTTTGTAAGTTCTGTTTTGATTTTATGGATATTTTTAATGAAGGAGCAACACTTTGTTTTTCTAAAGATTCACTTGAACTTGTAAAACAATATCCTGAATTACATGATTATATTGAGTGTCAGGTTAATAATCATGATTACAAATTAGATGAAGATAACAAATTTAGTTATCCTGGTTGCATCATTGTTGATTTTGATACTTTTTCACGTAACAAGGATATGTTTGCTTATTTGTGGTTAAGAGAAAAAGTTCTCGATGATTTCTTTTTAATTGAATATTCAAAGTTCTTTTCAGAATGTGCTCTATAATCAATTAAAATTGCTCTTCATTTTTTGAAGAGCAAATTTATGAATGTATTTTAATATAGTAAATTTAATCTGAATATTTATAAGGTACTGATATGCAATACGATGCTTTAATTAAAAATCTTAAAAAGTCTAACTTATCCTTTAAAAAAGCTCGTGGGGGCTGGAAAAAAGAAATTAAAAATTTTTTACCTCAGACAGGGACTGAAGAAGAACTTAAATTTATGATTGATATTAATGATTTTCAGCCAGACAAGTTCTGTATCTCTAACTTGGCTTTTTCTTTAATTGATGATGAACATAAAAATGATCCTGATTTTGATGAAGAAAAATCACGCCAGGCTCATAAGTTTACCTCTGAGAAATTAAATGATTTCTTTACCAACAATCGTTCATTAAATGATCTAAAGTTAAATCCTCAGGAAAGAGCCATGTTTTTTGCTCTCTTAATCTTAAAAGAAGATTTCTTTAATAAAGAATGTAACGATCGTAAATTAAATGCCAAGCTTGCAACTCTGGTGTTAAATGGTTGCTTAATTTCTGAAGATTATGAAGCTGTAAAAGTATCTGACAAAGAGCTTGAAACATTGCAAAAGCTTCATGAGGAACAGCAGAAAAATATGGAGCTACAGCGTAAAGAAGCTGATAACCTCGCTCTTTTGATTACAGCTGTAGCTTCTGCTTTATGTAAGACTTTAGCTAAATCTGCTATGGCTCACATTCCTTTAAAAATTGCTTAATAGTTTAACCATGAAACCAATTTCAGATTTTACTATGTTTATTAAAACATATCGTGCTGACGGCTATATCAGCCCAAAAGAAATGAAGTCTTTTGTGCGTATCTATCTGAAACATTATCTTATGGATCAGATTAAAGATATGATTGTTCAAGATTTTACTTTACCTATGATGTTCAATACCATCATTCAAAAAGACAAAGTCCTAGCAATTCATTTAAATATTAATACTTTTAAATCTTGGGTTAGAAAAAACATCCACAAAGATGAATTAAAGGCGCAATCTTGGAGTAAATCTAATATATAATATAATGTAAATAGTTATAAGCTGTTTTTACAGCTCAAATTTTAAAACTAATATAGGATACTAGCCATGGCAACAAATTCTGTAGATTTTAATCAGATGGTAAAAGATTTTTCTGATATGGTTTTTCAGGAATTTAATAAAAAACTGTCTGATAAAGATCCTATTTTACTGCAATTTTTACTATATAAAATTTTTGCGAAACATTTAGATAAAAGTTTAACTGAATATATTGCAACTTCTAAAAATAAACTTGAAGAATTAGCGGATCTTTGGGAAGAACGTGAAAATGAAAGTTTTAATAAATTAAACAGTTCTGTAGAAAAGGCTGGTGCTAATTTAAGTAATTTGTTTGAAACTCGTTATTCTCAGGAGTTAGCTAAACTTTATGAAAATTCTAAAAATTCATTAACACATGCTTTTGACGAAAAGCAAAAAGAATTTCTTTCTAAGTTAAAATTCATCTCTACTGTGGTTTTAAGTTTTACAGGTATTGGTGGAATTGCTATCGGTTTAGGAATTGCCAAAATGATTATGTGAGGTGTGATATGAAAAAAATCTTATCTTCGTTAGTATGTTCAGTTATGTTGTTTAATAATACAGCAACTGCATCTGGTTTTCCTACATTTGATGGTGCTAACCTAACACAGCTCTTACAGCAGATGCTTCAACAGGCTAAGGACTATTCTAATCAGTTAGAACAGTTAGAACAGCTGAAAAATCAATACACACAGCAAATGAAAGATGCAGCCAAACCTTTTACCGATACTTTTAATACTGCAAACCAGATCATCGGTACTGGTATGAAAGCTTATGACTACGTTAATGGTTTATATGGTAATTTCCAAGACGTCAACTCTTATATTAAAAACTCATCAGGCTCGTGGGAAGAATGGCAACAGTGCGCCTTAAATCCTAGCTGTAATCCTATGGATAAAGCCTTTGAAGCTTTACAGCGTGCAGGTCAATTGTCTGAGGGAGCTTCAGCTGTGGCAGCGGAAACAGCTAATACTTTGCATACCACGATTACAAGCAGTGTTTTTGATCAGCAAAATGCAGCTTTAAATTCCGCTCAGGGTGAACGTGGTGTATTACAGTCCATGGGGCAAAATGCAGTTGCCAAGGCAAAATCTGATGCTACTTATCAAGTGGCTGTGCTTAAAAATTTAGAAGCAATCAATAATGAAATTGCTGAACAGAAAAAAGAAAGAGTAGCTATCAATGAACATTATCAGGCTAACTATAAGAAGAATAAAGACACTTTGGAGCAAACAAAGGCTACAAAATTAAAATCTCTGGTTTGGAGTAATTAAGATGTTAGGTAGTTTAAATCTCTCATTAAGAACAAAACAATTTTTAATAGCTTTAGCTATTATTGCTGTGTGGTTATGTATTAATTCGGCTTTTGCAAGTGGTAAAGACTTAGTAGAAATTGCACCAACTGCTACCATCAACAGTCTGATTGAAAACTTTACTTCAAAGCTTGAAGGTATTCAAAGCATTTTTCAAAATGGTGCAAGAAATTTATTTTTAAGCTTAGCTGTTATTGCTATTGTCTGGTCTTATGGTCAGTTACTTATAAAAGGTGGTGAACTTAATACCATCTTTTTTGAACTTGTAAAAACCATTATGACGGTTGGATTATTCTGGTGGCTTATCAATGATTGTGCTGATCTTCTTTTTACTTTGTTTAAAAAATTTGGAGAATGGGGAGGAAAGCAAACAAATTTCGGAGTTCACTCAGCTGCAGATGTTATAAATCAAGGTTCAAGCATCGCCTTGAATTTACTGTCTGTTGAAGGTGGAGTATTCGATATGGCTGTCTGGGTTGCATCAGTAATCGGATTGGTTTTTGGTATGTATGTTTTTATAACTTGCGTGATCCTCGGTGTTAATATAATCATCCTTGAAGTTGAATTTTATTTCTTCTGCTATATTGGTGTCTTTATATTAGGTACAGCTGGTTCGGAATGGACAAAAGATTCATCAATCGCATATTTAAAAAAGCTTATAGCATATTCAGTTCAGTATTTTGCAACACTTGTTGTAGCTGGTATTGCTTTTTCAGCAATGGAAAAATATACAGAGCAGGTAAATAAGATGACATCTGCTAATGATGTTTCTGGAACATGTTTAGCTATGTTGTCACTTTTAGGTATATTTTTAGTTATTTCTAAGGTTCAGCAGACCATTCCACAAGCTCTTGCTGGTTTATTTGGTGGCGGAAGTACAGGTGGATATGATGCTGCTGGTATTGGTGCTAAAACAGCCTTGGGAACAGCAGCTGCAGTTGGTGGTGTAGCTTTAAAGGCAGGTGGTGCTGGTTTAGGTTCTGCTGGTGCAAACTTCTTAAAAGGTGCAGGAAAACTTGCTTCTTGGGGAGCAAATAAAGCTGCTAATGCATCAAATGCTAAAGTTGCGGCAGCAGGCTCTGCAGCTCTTAAAGCTGGTGCTGTTGCTAAAAAAGCAGGTCATGTCATGGGAGCTGTTTCTAATGCTACAGGTGTGTCCGCTACTGCTAAGTCTTTAATCAAAGCTTTTTCTCCTGAGAATAAGCGTTAGTTGGTATGAATTTTAATATTATATTGAAATATTTATAAAATAATATTGATAAAATGTAATAAAATCAATTAGTTATTGCATTTTATTAAAAATGTACCTATAGTTATTGCAGGTGCTGAAAACACCTACACAGCGCAGTGCTTGCGATAACAGTACATTCTCACATTATCACTCATGTGATCTCTATGCCGAGAGTGCGACTAATACAATACCTGTAAAGGGAATATGTCCGCTGCTCCTGTGTACGCAGTTTTCAGCTCTTGGCTCCATAACTACTGAAAATAGTTGTGGCTGTTACATTGTACACAGGAGATCAATCATGATCAGTTCAGATCTATTGCCTGTTAATCAGGTCTTTTCTTATTCTTTCAATTCTTCTAGAGTTAGATGTATAGTCGAAAAAGGTGAAATTTATTTTTGCTTATCAGATGTTTGTAAAATTCTTGAACTTACTAATTCTAGAAAAGTTGCTGAACAAATAAAATCTGAATTTGAGGTATGTAACTTAAAGTTACATAGCTTTGATACAGGATTTGGTATTAAACAATTTACAATGATCTCGGAGCCGATGCTTTATAGCGTAATTTTTAGAAGTCGTGCTCCTATTGCAAAACAATTTAGAAAATTTGTTTTTAGTGAGGTTTTACCAACCATCAGAAAAGAAGGGCAGTATTCTGTTAATAACAGCTTGGAATACGAGGAACAAAGACATCAGTCTTTAGCTATTCCTATCTTTACTGTCGAAGATTTTAACCAGGCTAACTTTAGCTTAAAGAACTATCAAAAAATCATGAGTGAGTCTTTTAAATTCTTTACTGATGCTATCTTTAATGTTGAAGTAAGTGATCAAAAGTTAGCTCATACTTTAATAGAAATGTTTAATCAGCTAAATCTTGTAGCAAGAAAAGCAGGTGGTCAGGAAAGAACTAAGCTTACTACATTCTTTGTAGCTGAATTAAGAAAGATGATAGCTACCCTATATAAAGAAAGGTATCAGCTTTTAGAAGATAATCGAGAGTTAAATCATAAACTGCAACAGGTTAAGCAGGTGTTTCAGATTTAAAGTGTTATAAAATTGTTACAGCTTAGGCAAATTGTTTAAGCTGTAATTTAGATCACAAAAATTCTTTTAATTATATTGCTTTATATTATAAATTATATATAATAAGATATATAGTAAATGAAAAAGGAATTTGTTATGAAATTATTTAAATATACTCTTATTTTAGGAACATCAGCATTATTATTTTCTAATGTAGCTAATGCAATTTTTACCGCTGAACATAGAACATTCTCAGGAAATGGTGATCCTAAAGTAGAAGCTTTAGTTAAAAAATGTCAGACAATCGAAGATGAAAGATATGGCTACGATGTTCAACATGGTAAGTTTTATGACAAAATTAAGGAAGGAAAGACAAAATACCATCATGTAGATGAATCTCCTGAACTAAAACAAATGGAAGAAAAAATGAAATCTTTGGAAGCTCAACTTCGTTCTTTACATTGTATTTAATAAATCTATATAAGGAGGAGCACATTTTGTGCGCCTCTTTTTTTGATTTAAAAGTAATATATAATAAAATACATTTATAAATGTATAAAGTATCACGATTCTTAAGTTTTGGAGTATAAATATGGAAAATGTTCTATTACCTTTATCTATAATGATATGCGGTTTTATATTCTTTATTGTTTATTCTTTTTTACCGAAAAAATTAGTTAATATCATTGATAAAACAATAATATTTCCTATTCTATTTGTATTAGGAATATTTCTTTTTATACTATCTATTTTAACTGGAGTAGCAGCACCAGAGTGTTTGGATTTTGGTAAAAATAATAAAGAATAGACAGATTTATGCTAAATTTCAAACTTAATGATGACTTAAAAGATCTTCAAATTGAAATAGGTGAAGATAATTACAGAACGTTTAGCGTGATCCTTAAAAAGGCGAATAATTACTATTACTCAGGTATATTTGTTTCTATTGTTTCTTTTGCGCTTTTGGTAATTGATTTAATTTATTTTCATCTATCTTCGTTAAAAATAACTTTTGTAGCTTTTGCTTTATTTCTGCTTGCTCTGTTTTTATTTATAACATCTTTAAAACTGCAGAATACAGCTCATGATTTTATTGTGCCGATATTGCTCAAAATAAAATTAAAGGAATTTCTTTTACTTTCACTAAAGACTCATAAAGATCAAGAACTTTAGATATAACTTCATTCAACAATGGGAACTGTTACAAACTCTTTTTTACTCGATCATTTCTTCTGTAAGAAATTATTACAGGAAATAGCTTATAACCTCTCAGGCTCTATTTCTGATTTACCTCGTTATCAAAAACTCTGTAGTGAACAAAACTTAACTTACGACTCTTCAAATCTTGCTGCGATTCAATATATTTATAAATTACTTTATACTACTCATCAGAATGAGTATTTCTTTAAAAATACTCTCTTTAATTATTTCTTTAATGATTCTGTTCTATCAGATGATCTTAATCTGTGTCCAACTATATTAAATGAATTTCATGTTGTTTCCAGTATTCCTGATTTAATAATCATTAAACCTAATAATACAAGTGAAATCTTAGAAATTAAATCTCAATGTGATTCTTTAGAAAGATTACAATCTCAACTTCCTGACTATTATAAAGTCTTTAGAAAAGTAAGCCTCGTTACTGGTGAAAAACTTTATACAAAAGCTATAGCCATGACAAAAAAATCAAACTTAGGGTTATATCTCATAAATAAAAAAGGTGAAGTTATACAAGAAAAAGAAGCTAAGCTCTGTAATGACAAATTAGAACCTTCTGAATGTTTTAACTTCTTAAGGCAAAAAGAATATCTTAACGTACTCAAAAAATATTTTAATTACAGCTATTCTACTTTTAATCCAATTTTACATTACCAGGAATGTAAAAGCCTGTTCTGCTCACTCGATAAAATCATAGTTTCTCTTGAAATCGAGGAAGCTCTATCTATGAGAACTAATAACAATCTACAATACTTATCAAAAGTACCTTTAGAATTACGCTCTCTCTTTTATTTTTCTAATCTTACCAAAATTGAAAAATCCAGAATTATTGATTTTTTTTAACAGAATATAATTATTTAATTATATTGCAATATATTAGAAATTATATATAATTATACATATAGAGAAATTATGGAGTATAAAAATGCTATCTTCTAAAAAAGAATTAAAAAAATTTTCTGAAGCTTTTAAGTTTGTCCGTAACCAGAGGTTCCCTAATAAAAGTCTTAAAAATGTTTCTTTTATTACTGGATTCTCTTTACATGAATTGTATGATTGGGAAAATGCTGTCTGAAGAAGCCACCTCTTCATTTAAAAAGTTAGATTTTCAGAACTTTAAATTAAATTTAAAAGGTTTCTGTATTGAAGCTGGAATGACTTATAAAGATCTTGCTCAATATCTAAATTTAGATGTTTCTATGGTTAATGATTATGAAAATAAAAACACTGCTCCATCTATAAAGTCACTGATTAAAATGTCAAAGTTATTTGATTGTTCTTTAGATGATTTCTTCTTAGAATCTGTAGATCAAAATGTTATTGAGGATTTGTCTAAGAAACAATTTAATGCAAATTTATTTAAACAACTAAGAACACAACAATTTTTAACTTTAAAAGATCTTCAAAATAAAACAGGTATAAGTATTTCTTCATTATCTAAATATGAACAAAATCAATTACAGCCAACAGTAGTTAATGTAAACAGGTTATCTGCTGTTTTAGATGTTTCTGCTGATGATCTTTATATAAAAAAAGAAGAAGACAACAAAACAATAAAAGAGTCTAAATCATTATCAGTAGGTGCTGTTTTAAAAGAGTTAAGAAAAATTAGATCTGTTTCTGTCTATAATATTGCTAAATCCCTTTCCATTTCAGTTAATCTGTATAAGAACTTTGAAAAGTCCTCATCATTACCTGCAACAAATGATTTAGTTAAATTAGCAGCTTTCTTTAATGTGCCTATTTCTTTTTTAGCCGAAGAACACTCTGATCTTAATTCAGTCAGAACTGAATTAGAATCTTTAAAAGACTATTCTAATAAAGATCTAGATCCTGTTGGTTTTGCTGATACTTTGAAAAAGTACCGTTTTGAACACAATTTATCAGAAAATGAAATTTCAAACCTATTAGGAGTTTTACCTGAGACTTATTCTAAGTACGAAAATGGTGACGATTTACCTTCCTATACTCTCTTAAAACAGATGTCTGACTTATTTAACTGCTCTGTTGAAGATCTGTTTTTACCTAAAGTTATTGAAGCAGAATATTCTGAAATTAAAGATGAAGAGTCAGTCGGTACTGAACATGATACAAAAGTAAATTCTGACAACACTCATTCTTTAGAAGAAAGACTATTTGAATTATTTCTTGATAAAGAATTTGATGGTTCTGTTTTAAAAAGATATAGAGTAGAAAAAAATCTTTCTCAAAAAGAAATTTTTTCCTATTTTTCTGATAACTATAAAGCTTCTATATGTTCTAAATGGGAATGTGGAGTAATTACTCCTTCATTCTCTCAACTACTCACGGTTGCTAACCTCTTAAAGGTTGATCCTGAGTGCTTCTTTGTATCTCCTAAAAAAGAACCTGAGCACATCTTATCTATTGGAGAGAAATTAAAATATTTAAGAGTATCTAATAATATTAAGCCAAGTGTGCTTTTAGATTTATTGAATTTAAAATTTGATCAATATTACAATCTTGAAAAATGTGTTAATAATTTTTCAAATATTAATCATTTTATTTCTACAAATAATCTGATTAAACTGGCTACTTTTTATAAGATTTCTCTTTCTTTCTTGGTTGAAAAAGAAGTCAAAAATACTTTAATCAGTGATAAATTAAATTCATTTGTAAATGATATTTACAAAAAATATGATCCTTCCTGTTTTTTCATTAATCTAGAATATTTAACAAATCGTAATCATCTTACAAAAGCTGAACTCTCTGAGCTTTTAAATATTTCTTCTCAATATTATTGGAAAAATTTAAATAATAATAGATTACCTTCATATTCAATAATTAAAAAACTTTCAGAACTGTTTAATTGTTCTAGTGATACTCTTTTTTTACCTCAAAAAGACTTGCTCTCTGTTGATACAAAAGTAAATGAAATTTGTAATGAAAACAAATCAACTCAACTAAAATCTGAAAGCCATAAAAGTGTAATTGATGTTAAGAAAGTTTCTGTTCCAAAAAGTAAAACAGAAAACACTTCAGATGCTTTGAGTGTATTAGAACTTCCTGAGTTGAATAATACAGATTTATTAACTGATTCAATTACTGATACTATTAAAAATAAATCTGCAAATGACTTTAATCTGTTTAATGAACTACTAACTTTAAATCAGGATCATAAACTCTTTATTTACAAGATCACTGATGATTCTATGTCCAGATGTTCTGGTAAATCTCTTAATAAAGATCTTAAAGCAATTATCTGTTGTGAAAATGATCCTAATAAATTAGTCAATAAGCCTTGTCTGGTAGTTACTGACGATCAAAAGATCCTGTTACGTGAAATCAGCTTTGAAAATGCAAATTTAGTGCTTACTCCATGGAATAATAGCTATGATGTAGTCAAAATCAATCTATTAACACAAAAAGCTAAAATCTTAGGTTATGTGTCCAAGTTATTCTTGGATTTTGATGATTAAATCCTAGCCATGGCAATGTTTTAAATTTTGAAACTTTATCAAAGTATTATAGTAAAATCTAAAATGTATTAAAATGTGTTATATAATGTAATTATTATTAAATAACGGAGGAGCTTATGTCCGATGAATTAACAAAACTTGCTAAGTTGTCTTTTTTAACTGTTAATATCTGTTTAGCAATTTTAGGTTTGAGTGTTGGTGTTTTTCTGGTAACCATGCTGGGTAAATTTTATCTGTTAAACACAGATACTGCTATTAGTTTTGTTGCTGCAACATTTATTGGACTTCTACTTTTTAGAATGGTTATTGTTAATCAAGATCTGCTGCAACACTTAATAGCTTTTGGCAGTATTCAGAAAAAAGCTTTAAAGAAGAATTTAGAGCCTGAAACAGTTATTGGTTCAATTATTATTTCTGATAGTGAAATTAGGTATTATTTCTTTTTAATGACTACTAGAATTTCGGTAATATTATTATTATTTGCTTTGCTTATCAGTTCTTTTGTTTTTTGGTCAACTTCTCTGCTGATTATTAAAATCATTTGTAGTTTTTTAATTACTGTTTGTGTTTCAGGTGCTTTTATATTTTCAGCTTCAAAACTTGTAAATAAGAAATTTTTTAAAGTTCCAGATGATTTTGAAATTGATCTTCAACGTCAGCATGATGTTTTTTTTGAGCTTGATAGATCAACACAAAAGTTTAGCAACATATTCAAATAAGTAAAAAATTATGCGCCATACCAACCTTGATGAAAATTCTATTCAGTTGTCCAATCAACTGGTTAAAGTTATTATTGAAAGATTAAAAAACTGTGGTTTAACTACATATCAGTTCTCAACAGGCTCTGGATATTCACAGCCTTATCTGTCCAATCTTATCAATGGTAAATATCGCCCTGAAAAGTTACAGTTAGGTACTGTTGTTAAATTGGCTTCAAGTTTAGGTCTTCATCTGTCTCTGGAGTTTGGCACAGGGCAGTTATCATTCAAGACAGAAGATCAAAAAGAGGAAGAGCATAGCTAAGATTTGAAAAAATAAATTACTTGTAAAGGTGAGTTTGATGTACAGTCTTTTCCCTCGACTGTACATCTTTTTTTTTCTATCTTCTTCTGAAAGAATTTTCAAAGATCTCTTTCCAGTTGATCTTACTTAAAATTAAGGTATTAAGACATAATCTTGATAAATAAGGATCTATCTTACCTTTATCATTATAGTAAGGCTCAAATTCAGGTAGCAGATCGTAACGGTTAAATTGATCTTCTGAGATCCTGTTATGGAATTTTAGACTTTTTGCTGCACGGTTAAAAGCATATAAAGGTGTTACTTTCTTTTTTTCTTGGCTGATAGCCATATTTTCGATAAAAATATCCTGAAGTATTAAAAATTTACGTGATGTAAGATCCATGATCATATTAAATTCGCTGTAACTCCATACAGCAGGCTCTAACAATGTCGGATGATTGATAATATCCTTTAAAAGACGTCTTGATGCATGTGAGCAGGTTCCCACGATTTTTCCATGAGTATTTGCAATAGCGATTTTGTAAGCTGGATGTTCTTCACTTAAATTGGCTCTGTCAAGCCCAACTATATACTTCATATAGATACCTCTCTTAATTTTTGTATAAAATTCTAGCATATTTTTAATATAATATATTGCAATACATCAAATGAAATATTAAGATCATAACTGTATAACAGTTAGAACAGTTTTTATATTTTATCGTTTTATGATCCAAAACATTCAAAAACAAACAGCAATTAATCAAATTGTTAATTTGATGAAGTGCGTGCCTTTAGATGATGAAGGTAAGAAGATCTCACTTTATGATTTATTTAATGATCCTCTTACTACTGATCTTATGTGTAATCCTGATGGTAAGGTTTATGTCGATAAGATGGGTAAAGGTATGTACTGTGTAGGCTCTGTTGATCCTGAAACAGTAAAACAAATTATTTCTAACGTTGCAGGCTTCCATGACATTATCTGCAATGCTGAGCATCCCATTTGCGAAAGCGAATTTCCTGTTGATGGAAGTCGCTTTGAAGGTGTGATCCCTACAATCGTTTCTAATCCATCCTTTGATTTACGTAAAAAAGCAACAAAGATTTTTACTTTAGATAATTATATTGAAGCTGGTACCATCACCCCCACTCAGCGAAAAGTTATTTCAGAAGCTGTTGTCAACAAAAAAAATATTTTAATCGTTGGTGGTACTGGATCAGGTAAGACTACTTTAATTAACGCAGTGATTAAAGAAATGGAAGAACTCTGTCCTGCTGATCGTATCCTTATTATTGAGGATACTGGCGAAATTCAGTGTGCTTCCAAAAATAAAATTCAGCTTCATACTGATCCTATCAATCATATTTATATGACTGATTTGTTAAAAGTCGCATTACGTGAGCGACCTGATCGTATTTTAGTAGGTGAGGTACGAGGTCCTGAAGCTTTAGATTTGCTTGATGCCTGGAATACAGGTCACTCAGGTGGATTAGCAACTTTACACTCTAACAGTGCTATTTCAGCCTTAGATCGTTTAAAAGGTCTGGTCACTCGTAACAAATATCATCCTGATGATATTGATAAAATCATTGGTGAAACAGTTAATTATATTATTCATATTGCCAGAGTACCTGGCGGTAGAAAATTAAAAGATATTATCCAAATTGATTATTTTAATACTGATACGAAAAAGTATGAGTTTCATAAAGTTGAGTGAGGTGTGTTATGTCTTGATTTAACAAATTTTCGTTTTTTTCTAGCCATGGCTAGGATTTGTTTTATTATTTTTAGGTGAATTTCTTATGCAGAATATATCTTCATTTTTCAGTTTAAAAAACTTTTTAATTTTAGGATCTTTGATTGCATTGATGTGTTTACTCAATGCAGGTTACTGTGCTGATACCAGCTCTGGTGATATGCCTTGGGATAGTATGTTTACGAAATTACGTAAATCTGTTAAAGGTCCAATTGCTATTACTATTGCACTTCTAGGTATCATTGGTTCTGGCGCTGCGCTTATTTGGGGAGGCGGTGAGTTGGGACCAATTTTAAAAGGATTAATTGGACTCGTGGCTTTGGTTGCAATGATTGTTTTAGCTGATAAATTATTAACAGCGTTAACAGGTGAATCTGCAATTTTAGAAGCGGATTTTAATGTTAAGAATTATCAGCTTTATAACATTCCTATGGCAGGTAATAATATCAGTAAGTTAGTACAGCTGTCTGTAAAGTAAATTGAAATTAAGGAGATTAATATGGATGATACAGATTTATATGTTCATTCTGTTTACAAAATCGGTACTCGTACTGCATTAATAATGGGCTGTGAACGCAATCTCCTTATTATGACGATTACATTAGCTATAGTAGTTGGATTTTCTTTACAGAGTTTTTTAGGTATAGTCTTGGCAGTCGGATTTTTTGTATTTATGCTTGGTATTTTAAGAAAAATGGCTAAAGTTGATCCGTTTTTAAGCCAGATTTATATCCGCCATATTCACTTTAAAAAATCATATTTAGCACATGCCACTCATTTTGGAATAAACAATAAAATCTACAAATAATCAGATAAAAGTTATGAATGATATTGAACTTATAGCAGCAACTCAAAATGTACAGATCATCATGTGGTCTTCTGTTGTAGTCGCTTTGATAATGTTCGTTCTTATGGGCGGACTTTTGATGAAATTCAGTCAGAATCATAAGCTGTCTAAATACAGAAGTAAGGCTTCTTCAATGGCTGATCTGCTGTATTATGATACAGAAGTAGAAGATGGAATTATTCTGCTGAAAAATGGCGGACTGATGCGAGCTTTCATGTATGAAGGTCCAGATGAATCTGTTCTATCAAATCTTGATAGAAATATGATTTCTGACAGATTGAATGAACTTTTTACAAGTTTTGATTCTGGTTATATTTGTCATATAGATGCTATCAGACAGCCTACACCTAATTACTTTGATCCTTCACAAAGTTTCTTTACTTCAAAAGTAGCTCAGGGCATTGATGATGAAAGGCGTAATTTCTTTTCTTCCAAACAGTCAATGTTTAAATGTACTTTTATATTTACAGTCACCTATTTACCTCCAACACTTTCTCAAAGAAAATTAGCTGAAGCTATGTTTGAAAAAGATGGCTCTGAAAAGGTATCTCAATTAGTCAAACAAAAAGCCATTATTCAGGAATTTAAAAATAAAACTGAATCAATTTATGGAAATTTATCTACTATTTTCAGTAATGTAACTCCTTTAAAAAGTTTTACTTTATCTCAAGGTTTTAATGGTAGAACTGTTAAATATGATCCTCTTTTGACTTATATTCAGTTTTGTATTACAGGCAAATGGAATACTTTACAGGTACCAGCTAATCCATGCAATTTAGATGATTTACTGGCAGTTGATACAGAATTTGGTATTGTACCTTTAATTGGTAATAATTATGTAATATGTGTTGTTATAGATTCTTATCCTGCTGCTACCACTCCTGGCATTTTTAATGTACTTACGCAGTTTGGCTATTCATATCGTTGGAATACTCGATATATTGGCTTGGAATCTCATGAAGCTTCTGCTGAAATGAAAAAACTGCGTAAAAAATGGGAGCAGAAACGTAAAGGTTTTATTGCTCAGATGTTTCCTCAGTTTCATAATCCAGAAAAAGATAATATGGATGCTGTTGAAATGGCTCAGGAAGGTTTTGAAGCTGATTCATTAATTTCTCGTGGTGATGTAACTTTCGGTTACTGTACATCAAATATTGTGCTGTTTAATGAAGATCTTTTAACTTTAAAAAATCAGGCAAACAATGTGGTTAAAGTTTTATCTTCAATGGGATTAAAGGGCAGAATTGAAACTGTTAATAATTTTGATGCCTGGCTGGGTACTCTGCCTGGTCATGGTTCTGAAAATATCAGAAGACCTTTAATCTCATCAGCAAATGTTGCTGATATGCTACCAGTCTATTCTCCTTGGTTGGGTGATATGAAATCGCCTTGTCCATTTAAAGGCTACAATGGAGCACCAGCTTTAATGATGGGAGTTACTGGAGCTACTTTAAATACTCCATTTGCTGTAAATCTTCATTTTGGTGATTTAGCTCATACCATGATTTTAGGTCCTACAGGTGCTGGTAAATCGACTTTACTTGCAACCTTGGTAGCTCAATTCTTGCGTTATAAAGATGTAACTGTTTTTGCCTTTGATAAAGGTCGTTCTATGTACACCTTATGTAAGGCTGTTCATGGCAGACATTACACTCCTGCAGGGGACAATTCCTCCTTAGCTTTTGCTCCTTTAGCATCAATTGAAACAGATGCTGATCGTGCCTGGGCTAACGAATGGCTGCAAAGTATTGCTCAGTTAAATGATATTAAAGTAGAGCCAAGTTTAACTAATCAGATTGATGAAACTCTAAAATCAATGATTAAAACCAAACAGATGATGGCATCTAATGGTAATAATAACTATCAATTTACTTTATCAAGTTTCTTTAACCAAATTCAGGATCTTCAATTTAGACAGGTTTTACAGCAGTACCTTGATGGCTCAACCATGGGTAAGCTTCTGGATGCACAAGAAGATGGTTTTGGCAATTTAAAAGACAATTTGTCAGTCTTTGAAATCGAAAATCTGATGAATTTGCAGCCTAAATATTGTTTACCTGTACTTACTTATCTTTTCCATTGTATTGAAAATTCATTGAAAGGTCAGCCTGCTGTTATTGTGCTTGATGAGGCTTGGTTGATGTTAGGTAATCCTACTTTCGCAGGCAAAATCAAAGAATGGCTGAAAGTTTTACGTAAAGCTAACTGTGCTGTAATTTTAGCTACTCAATCTTTATCTGATTTGGAAAAATCAGGCATTATGGATGTTTTAATTGAATCTTGTCCTACCAAGATCTTTTTACCGAATGAAAATGCTATTCAGGAAGAACCTCTAAAACTGTATAAAAAGTTTGGTTTAAATTATAACCAGATTGATGCTATTGCTCACGGTATTAAGAAACGTGATTATTTCTTTTTAGGCGATAACGGTCAGCATGCTCGCATGTTCCAGTTAGCTCTTCAAAAATTTACCTTAGCTTTTGTTGCAGTTTCTGATAAAGATGCGTTAGCTGAAATTGATAAATTGATTGAAGAGTATGGTGAGAATGACTGGGTTGATCAGTATCTTAAAAAGAAACATTTAACTTATCCTGAAGTAATAAACAGTGTAATTAAGGAATAATTATGAAACTTGATTTATCTCCAACAAAAACAACAAAAGCAACTGTTAAGAAAAAAGGTAAAACACCTGTTAATCCTTGGCTCAATGCAAAAGAGCAATGGCGAAATCGTTATACATCATTAGCCAATTCTCAGCTATGGTCGATGATTATTGCCTGTGTTGCTGTAATTATGATGTTAGGAGCCATGGCAATTTCTATTGAAGCTGCTAACCGCAGTCAATATGTTCCTTATGTAGTTGCTGTTGATAATCATGGTGTAGCTATCAATTCAGGTTTTGCACATCAGATGGATAAAACCTCAGATAAAGTAGTTTCAGCTATTATTTCAGAATTTATTGTGGCTGCTCGTTCAGTTACAGTAGATATTTCTTACCTGCAACGTAATATTGACTGGATTTATGCTCATTTAGACGAGCGATCACCAGCTCGTTCTTATCTGAATGAATGGTTCCAGGGTCAACAGGGAGTTCCTAATCCTGTAGAAAGAGCTCAAAAAGAACTGGTTTCAGTCGATATAAATTCAATTTTAAAACAGGGAAACAAGACTTATATTATCGAATGGACTGAGGTTACTAGAGCCCGTTCTGGTGAAAAAACTAAACCTGATGCTGTTATGAAAGCTGTAGTTTCGTACGATTTTGGTAAAAAGCCTAATGCAAATGATGTTAAAGGTATTATTAACAATCCTTTAGGCTTATATGTAACTGAAATCTCTTGGAGCAAAAAGACTAATTAGGAGTTTTTATGTTTAGATTAAAATATCTGACTCTGATTTTTTCAGCAATGCTTTCTTCACAGGTTTTAGCTGTTGAAGAGCTTAATGCTGAAACTAAAATTCCTCAGGTTTTAACTGATTCAATTAATCAAAAACTTAATCAGGATCATGAGTTAAAAATATCTCAACAGGAAAAAGACAATAGAGACAAATTTTGTAGGGAATATTTTAATTCTGATTCTTTTTTAAGAGTAACTCATGATAATGCAGTAAGTTTTGTGATTTCAAATTTTCTAAAATCAGTTTACTCCTATTATACTGATCAGCTTTCTATCAGAGAAAATATCGAAAAAGCTTATGCTTATGTTTTGTCTGCAACACCTGCTGTAGCTAAGTTAAATGAATTTTATTTACTTCGTTCAAAAGCAAAAACTTTTCATTATCAGAAAGTCGATGTGGTTGAAATAAAAAAAATAAATGAAGCAGATCTTGAATATGAAGCTCATTTAAAAGTTACTGGTAAAGATATAAAAGAATTGTCTGATTATGTTGATTTGGAAAAATTAGTTCCAAGTGATCTATATGTAAAAATTCATTTAATTAAATCACCAATTATAAATAATAATTCCAATATATCAGAAAATTCAGATATAATACTCGTAGATAATAAAAGATCTAAAAATCCGTTTTCTCTATGGGTAGAAGATTTTTCAATTATCACTAAGAAATAGGTTTTTTATGAAGATTAAATATTCGATTCTTGCTTTAGCTTTATATTCTGTTTGGGGCTGTTACTCCGCTTTCGCTTCTACTAACGATTTAGGTTTAGAGCCTAAAAATTCAGTATCTGCTCAAAAACAGACTCCCAAATCTTCTGAGGAAATTAATGCTGAACTTAGTAAGTTACAGCAACAGTCTGTAGTTAATTCTGCAACAGTTCCTAACTCCAGTGATACCTCTTCTCAGAAGACCGTTTCAATGGAAAAGCTGGTATTAAGTACCGCAGAGCCTCCTAAATTAACCGAAATGCAGAAAAAGACTTTAACTCAGTTAAATTCTTATAAGAAAGCCAGAGTGAATAATACTGTCTTTGTAAATAAAGACAATGTTGTTTTTACTTACGGAACTCAAACAGCTAATGTAATTACCTCTGTATTGACTGTTACTGATATTGAATTAGAACCTGGTGAAGTGGTTAATTCAGTTAATTTAGGTGATATGTCACGTTGGAATGTAGAGCCTGCTGTTACTGGTTCTGGTGACAGCCAGACACAGCATGTGTTAGTTAAGCCATTAGACATTGGTCTTAAGACTAATCTTTTAATTGCAACTGACAGACGAGGTTATAGAATTGAATTAACTTCAACGGCTGATCAGTACTATCCTCATGTTTCTTTTTCTTATCCTGAGAAACTCTTGGCAGCTTTTCAGGCTCAAAGAATGATTGAACAGAAACAAAAAGATAAAGAATCTATTACTGTAATTAAAGATGATGGTTCACGTTCAAAGACCTATTTAGGTGATTTAAACTTCAATTATAAAGTTGAAGGCTCTGTAAGCTGGAAACCAGTGCGTGTTTATGATGATGGGCGTAAAACTATTATTGAGCTTCCTAAAAAAGTAGAATACGCTAAAGCTCCTGCTTTAATGCTTTTATCTAAAAATGGTGGAGTTTTCTCTGATGAAAAAACTGACATCATCAATTACCGCTTACAGGATAACCGCTATGTTGTTGATGGCATCTTCGAAACTGCTATCTTAACTATGGGCTTAGATTCTCAACAGCAACGTGTAGTGATCACCAGAGGTAACTAACCATGTTGATTAAAAAGTATTGTTTAAAATTATCCAGCCTGTTTTTTAAAGATGTTAAAACCTTAAATGTTTATAATTCTAGCTATAAAACTTTATGTGTTTTTGCTCGTTTATTAGATCATTCAGATCGCAAAGAACATTTTAAGGTCATTGATTTTAGAAATACTCGTAAAGATCTGGCAAGCTCAATCAATTTTGTTTACTGCAATCATGATCTGATTCAAGATCACAGCAAACTTATTGAGTATGGACTTACCATTCCTCAGTCCTGGAAAGATTATCCTCGAGATGAAGGCATGAAGAAGTTTGTTTGTTCTTTTAATTCCAAATCAAATTCAGCACATGTTTTTAATAATGAAAACTTTGGTATGAGCTTTGAAGAATTTATTGATAAGTTCAGCCAGTTAATTCAGGTAAATCTGGAAGCTAATAATCTTAATGCCATTATGAACTTAATCAATCATGCCTTTATTAAAGGAGTTGCTTAATGGCAGGTTCTATAAAAATTTACCAGACTAATTTAAAGGTATTAGATGACTTTGCAAAGCTAGTATATTTAGTTCAACATAAAACTGAAAGTTTGAAAGGATATACTTTTAACTTATTGTCAGTTTTAGATGTTATTAAGCATACTAATTATTTTTTTAGAACTCATTTTTTAGGCGGAGAACTGAATATGCCTTTAGAGTGGGTAAAGCATTCTAAAAATGAAGAGTATATTCAAACCAGATGTCCACCATTTATTCTTAAAAATGATTTTAAAATTGGCGATCGTAATATGGATTTTGAAGAGTTTGTAGATAAGATCTGTCAGATTATAAAACTGAATTTAAATAATAATCGTGGTGAAGTTAAAAATCTGATTAGAAGTGCTTTTTCTTAGGAGTTTGTTATGAATTGTTTATTAAAAAGAGGAGTAATTCTATTATGTGCTGGTATGCTATGTTCCTGCCTTGGCTGTCAGAATATTAGCAACTTAACTAATTCTAAGCCTAAAGTTCAGGATACACTCCCTGTAGGGACTTTTGCTGTTGATAATCTGTCAAAGCAGATCACTAATCTAATTGTAAGTCAGATGTTGCCTGATGACGATACGATTTCTGTAATGTTTACAGAAGCAAAAGAAGCTAAAGAAAAACTTTTGTGTGAAAAAGTAGCTTCAGCTCTAATTCAGAAAGGTTATGCTGTCGAAAGAGTTTTACCTAAAGAGGAAAGACAGAAAGGTGATGTCTCACAAATGTCAGCTTCAGGTGTAAGACTCACTTTAAATATTATCAAGCTTATGGAAAGTGACAATTACTTTAATATTGCTGTCACTTTAAAAGGGATCAAGTATTATCGTATGTATGCTTTGGTAAGTGGCAATTTAGAGCCTGTTTCAGCCTGGACTATGGCTAGTCTTTAATTTTATTTATTAACAACTAAATCAATAAAGAGGAAATAATCATGTCTTCTAATGAAAAAATTACTTTAGAAAACTTATTTAATTTATTAAATTCTGTACCATCAGCTGATCGTCAGGCTGTGATCGAGGTAGTTTATCAAGCTGCTAAAAGCAAAATTGATGATCTTATCGAAAACTACAATCAGATCTATGGATTCTTCGATCAATTAACAGCTTTTGCTGTTGCTACTGGCGAGCAGTTTAATGTTAAGAAGCCAAAGAGATTAGATTTTAACAAGATCCAAGACTTCTATGTTAATGAATCAACTGACCAAAATTTAGGCTCTAATGAGCAAAATCAGAATGTTGAAGTGCATCCTGAGCCAGCTCCTGAGTCTGTACCTGAAACAGATCCTCAGAAGAAGGAGCAGACAACTCAGTCTTCTGAAGCTGATGAGTCTGATCCTAAGATTGAAGAGCCAAAGCCTGAGGGTGAAAAGGTTGCTCCTGAATCAGAGCCTAAAGTAGATGATGATAAGAAGACAGATGAAACTGAGGAGCAAAAAACTCAGCTTTCTGATGAGGAGTTACGAAAAAATTTAGTTTCCGAATTAGAAAAGTATGGCTGTAAGTTAGCTCCTGACTCAGCGTCATCTATAGAAATTGAAAAATTAGAAAATATGCTTAATACATTTAAGCCTAAGCAGGCTAATGCAGCTTAATTCGTCTTTTTTGATTTAACCATAGTAGCCAAGGCTACTATGGTTATTGTGTTGTACCAGAGGTTTTAATGGATAATGTAGATAAAGATCTAGTTTCAGAAGATAATCTTGAAGCTGGAGCTCAACCTAAAAAAGCACAGCGATTAACAAAGTTACCTATAGTAATATTTACTGCTATTGGTACTGCTATTTTATTAATTATGTTTTACGGTGTAAATGCTTCAAGTGAGAATACAAAGGCTACTGATGCAAAAGCTAAAGAAGCAGAAGTAGCTGAAGAAGAATTAGCTGTTGATGGAGTTGAAAGGATCTTAAAAGATAACAATTTATCTTCTGGTGGCACAATTAACGAAAAAATAGAAGAAAAGCCTGATTTTAATCCTAATGATTTAGGTAAACAGCAGGGTATTGTTGGTGAAGATCACTCTCAATATTCAAAAGTTGATCCTGCAACTCAGAAAAAATTTGATGATTTAGAAAAAAAATATCAGGAGCTCTTACTTAGACAGCAAGGTAATTCCCTTAAAGCTCAGGGCGTTGGCAATCAGGCTATGATGGAAGAACAGCAGGCTCTGGTTGAATTAAAAAAAGAGTTAGCTAACCTTAGAAAACAACAGTTTTTAAATGGTTATTCTGGCTCAAGCAAAACTACATATCAGCCTGTGATCATGGATAAATCTAATGGTTCATCAGGTTCTGATCAATATAGCCAAAAGATTGCTAAAGCAAGGGAAATTGCATCTAATCCAAATGTACCTATGGCTCAAAGAAAAGCTGCTGCTGAAATTTTACAAAAAGATGCAGCTCGAAAACTTGCTAATATGCAAAATGAGCAGAATACTGGTACTGCATCTCGTGCCTTTGGTGGTAATACCGATCCTTTCAGTCCATCATTTGGAAGTGGATCCGAACAGTCCTCAATGAACTTAGGTATGAACAGTACTTTAGACAGTTACAATGGTTTAAACCGCAATAATCAGTGGGATTTAGGCAATGTTTTAGAAGAGCCTGTTAATGATTACATCGTTAGAGCTGGTTTTGTAATTCCTGCTGTACTAATTTCTGGTATCAATTCAGATTTAGCAGGTCAGGTAATCGCACAGGTATCACAGTCCGTTTATGATACAGCAACAGGTGAGCATCTTCTAATTCCGCAAGGTACCAGACTTATTGGCTCTTATGCTTCAGGTGCTATGTACGGTCAGGAGCGTGTCATGATCTCCTGGCAGAGACTTGTTTTTCCTGACAATCGTACTTTAGATATTGGTACCATGCCTGGCACTGACACTTCAGGTTATTCTGGTTTTAGTGACAAAGTTAATAATCACTGGTGGAAGTTAATTTCTTCTGCTTTCTTAATGTCAGGTATTACTGCTTCAGTAAGTATTGCCACTGATGACAGTGACAGCAATAACAATAACAACAGTTATTCAAGCTCTTCAAATGTAAATTCAAGTATTCGTGAAGCAATGGCAGATCAATTTGGCAGTGTGTTAGCTAAAGTTATTGAGAGAAATTTAAACATTGCTCCAACTATTGAAATTCGCCCAGGTTATAACTTCAATGTCATGGTTACCAAAGATCTAACTTTTGAACGTGACTATAAAGGTTTTGACTATAAAAATCAGCAATAGCTGTAAGGAGTGTACATCATGTTTAATTACAAAGGTCTAGTTTTAGCAACATCTGCTCTTTTATTTGTTTCAGGCTCTGCATTTGCCTTATCTGACAGCATCAGAGCTGATCATGATAATGAATGTGCGCTGTATTTATGCTTGCCAGCAGGTTTTATGTCTAATGAGTGTTCTACACCTCATAAACGCTTTATTCAACGTATGACCGATCTAAACTGGAAAGGTGGTTATAATTACACTCCTTTACCTAATTATTTGTACTGTAAGAATAATGAAAGTTCAGAGAAAAATGAAATTTCCAATGCTTATGCTCAATTAGGGCAGGAGGTTCCTGAATCAGTGATGAAATCAACTAACATTAATTATGTTTGGAGAATTGATGCTAAAGTTCCTGAGCATAAAGAATGTACAGGCTGGTCTCATTCTTATGTCTGCACAAATGGTGAATATCCTGGTAAAGAATTCCCAACTCGTGCACAAGCAGAAAGAAAGTGCTCTCGTAACAGCAATCATCCTTCAGGTCAGAATATTAAAGAGTTGACATGGTGCTCTTCATGGAAGACTGTGGCTAAACATTATGTTGAAAACTCTTTCTGTTTCTTTGGTACAGGTGCTCCATCTCATCAGTACGGTCCAAATGGTCCTTATGGTTATGGCAGAGACAACTTTAAATATGATGATCATAGGCAGAAAGTTGACAGTTACAACACACCTAAATGGTGTGATCGTACAGTAAACACAGTGGGGGTAACAGTTGATGGAGAATTATATGGCAACTATTACCGTCAGGGCGATGATGATGAAACTATCAACAACAGCCAAAACGCTATTCTTGAAGCTGAACAGCAACAACAGGAGCAGGAAGCTTTAAGACAGAATACAGAGCTTGAATTAAAACAGGCTGAAGAAATTTCTAACCGCATGAATGATACTTCAGTTCAAAATCAGGATAATGAAGCTCTACTAAAAGATCTTCAGGAAGAACTAAAGGATGTTAATTTAGATCATTAAACTAACTATGTCTTTATAAGAATAAATGTGAACTCCTGATATTACACGGAAAGATTTACCCCATTATCATTATGACAATGGGGATTTTTTTATTATCTGTATCTGCGAGAATTCTGATAGTTCTGTTGCTGATAATTATTATTTTGACTGTAGTTCTGCTGATTTTGTGAATTTTCAGCTCTTGTTACATAGGTATTATTACCGTATCCCTGCTGATACTGCTGCTGTGGGGGTTGTGGAATACCACGATAATACGCATCAGTATTTTGTGGGGTATTTTGATTAGAGTTGTTAGTCTGATAATTCTGATTTGTGTTTTGTGGCTGTAGATGTGCCTGATTTTTGGATACTCCATTTTGACCTTCACGAAGCAGATTTACTCCTCCACTTATGCTGTGAACCTGTGTTTCAAAATGTTTTGTTCCGTTTTTATCTGTGTAATTATTGTTTTTTAATTTTCCTTCAACAGATACAAGATCGCCTTTGCGAATGTAGTCGGATACGTATTTTGCAGTATATCCAAAACATACAATCTTATGCCAGTCTGTTCTTTCTATCATTGAACCGTCTTTGTTTTTAAATTTTTCTGTAATTGCCAGTGAAAAGGTTGTAATTTCGTGACCATTTCTGCCTGCATTAACTGTAGGATCAGCTCCTACATAACCAACTAAGGCAACATGATTCATAAATACCATAATTTTGTTTCCTCTTAAGTTAAATATTTAAGTTTAAAAGATTGGTTTTAATTTATAAATTATTTCGTTATCAGTAATTAAACCTAAATAACGACTGTCAAATCCCTCTGGATGGGGTGTATATAAAAGGTAATGTCCTTTTGGCACTATTCCTGCAAATTTGAAATGCTGAATTTTAGATGAAAGTGCTTTTGTGTTTTTTATAGTTCTTTCATTTACGGTCATACCGTTTTTGTCATTAACGGTAATAACATCCCCAGGTATAGCTGCCACTTTCTTTATTAAAGGTACTACTCCATTGTTACAGTCTCCATTCTCTAAATGCTCTTTTAATTTATAAAATTCAGCCATTTTTGAATAAAAAGGACAGACTGATACATAATCACCATGCTGTAATGTAAATTTTCTTGCAAAATCTACTTTGTAAAATACATATTGTGATAAAGATTTTGTGGTATTAAAAACAAAATTTGATTTAATAAAATATGAGCCATATAAGGCTGTAGTCACTAATACTGCTGATAAACAGCAGATCTTAAATTTGTTTTTCATTTATTTACCTTTTATTGGTGCATATTCTGTATTAAAATTTCTTTACAGATACATACTTGATATGTTTTATTTAATTATACTATAATAAACTGCGTTATATAATTTTGTTTGAAGTTTTATAAAAATTATTTAGGTTTGTGTTGCTATGATTAAGAAGTCAGGTTTATTTACTTTTCTTTTAACAGCTGTATTTGCTGTAAATGCTAATGCTATTAGCAGCGAAACTAATGGTGTAGAGACATTGCCTAATCTAGCCATGTCAACTAAATCTGATGGACAGAATTTAAACACACAATCATCTGTTTCTGATTTTTTTAAACTTGATAATGAATTAGCTATTGAGGGTAATGGTGTTATTCCAGCAAAATTACCTACAGAAATTAAGTCTGTTTCTGAGAATAATGTAACAGGAACTGATAAGACAGCTGTAACTGATTTAGATAAACATAAGACTCCAAAATTTACTGATAATGGGAAAACAACTGCTAAATCGGCTACAGCTGTGTTGTCAGCTCCTAAAAATACTGTTACAAAAAACAAGCAGGATCTAAAAAAGTCTGATCTTCCTTTAATCAAGGAAAATCTTCAGGAAAAGATTGTATCTTTAGATCATGCTTCATTATTAAAAAAACAGGGTAATAAAACAGAAAATACAGAAAGTAATATTAAATGTTCTTCTAAATTACCTTGTATTCCTATGTTTAACCGTTATGTATTAAAGCTTGACGAAAATGATGCGGTTAAACCTGAAAAAGAGCCTAAATTACAAATATCTAAGGCAAATCAGCCTAAGTTTGAATCTGACAAAATCTATACTAATCTTGCTACTAAAGCTTTACCTTCTTTAGGTATGGTAAGATTCAATAATATTCCGCTTGATAATGAGATTTTAACTAAAAAATCTGTATCTAAAGATCCTCTTGAGAATAAAGTTGTTTTAAAGCCATCATATCTAAGTGATTCTCCTTTAGTTGCGAAACTCTTTGAACAAGGAGTAATCATTGGCGACATTACCCCTTCTCGACCAAAAATCGAGAAAAATGCTGATGATCCTGAAAGTTTAAAGAATAAATCTACAGATGAACTGATTGATGAACAGCAGAGACTTTATAAGTTGCTAGGTGTTACTGGCAACTTTGTGCGTTCTTATTCTGAGGCAGAAGACAAAGCAGAGTTTATTAAGTCTTTAGGTTTATCTAAAGTTAATGGAGTTTTAGACAGCCAAATCAATGAATATCTAAAAGCTTATGATGGCGTAAATGCTGAAATAAGTTCACGTTTAAGTGTGTCTAAAGGTAACTGGAAATTACAGCCTGAAGGAAAACTTTTAGTACCTTTATGGTCTAAGCCTAAGTCATTCACTTATATGCAGACTGGTTTAACTACTGGTACCAGTGATCGTAAAATTGCTCATTTAGGTATAGGTGAACGTATCTATCCTCAAGCTAAGTCTATGAAAGATTTAGGTCACCACATGCTTGGCTTTAATGCTGTAGTTGATAAAGATTTAAGTCGTGGTCATACTCGTGGCAGTATTGGTCTAGAGTATATGCACGATAATTTAAAACTCGTATCAAATATTTACAGACGTTTAAGTTCGTGGAAAGATTCACCTGATTTTGAAAAAGGATATGTACAGGAACGCCCTGCTTCAGGTTGGGACTTTTTTGCTGAATACTGGTTTAAAGCTAAACTTGCTCTTAAGGCTGGTGTAACTCACTGGATTGGTCGTGATATTTCTCCTTTTGGTGATACTAATGAAAAGAATTTAGAAAATGATCCTTATATTTATGAAGCAGGCATTAAGTACACCCCAGTACCAGCTATTTCTTTAGAAGCAAAGCATCAGCATACTAATCATGGTAACAATAACAGTTATATTGGTATCAACTTTAATATTCCATTAGGTGATAATTTCTCCTTTGAAAACGCTTTTAATCCAGATGCTGTAAATAAAGCTCAGGGTAACAATATTATGACTTCACGCTCAATGTTTATTGAACGTGATTACACTATGCCTTTACAGTATCGTTCAAAGCCTGGTATGTATTACATTACCTTTATGGGGGCTTTAGGTAATAACCGCTATCAGTTTAAAGTTGAAGATGGCTTTAAACGTGTTGCACCTAATATTCCTGTATTAGTAAAAGCTAAACATCCATCTGTAAAGTTATCTAATAACGGTAATTACATCACTAATATTGCAGGTATGTTTGTAGTTGAAGTTACACATTCTGCTGTTCGTAATACAACATTAATTGTTATTGCAGGTTCGATTGCTAATGATTTCAATATTGTTATTGATAAGGTTGATCTTTTAATTAAAGCTTCTAAAACCAAGTTTGAACGTTATGAGGAGTCTTTAATTACTTTATATGCAGATGCTGAAGTTGATGGTCTGGAAGGTACAAAAGTAAGTTTTAGAATTGCTGATGGTGCTCCTGGTACTTTGGTTGATGCTGAACATACTTTGAACTCAGCAGGTCAGGCAACTGTTATCTATAAACCTGATGAATCTAAAACTTCAAACTATGAAGTTAAGGTTATTGGTACTGTTTTTGATATTGATTTTCCTATTACACTTCATGTTGTAATTTATGGTAGTGGTACTGACAGTTTTGTAGTATCTCCTAAGCATATTGATGGTGGTCAGTACGCTACCATAACCTATAGTGATCTTAAACCTCATTCTGTTTTAACCTTAAGTGTTACTGGCAAATGTAATTTAACAGATACCAAGCCAGAAAAAGCTCTTGAAACTCAAGCTGCAGGTGATACTCCTGTCAAGTTAGAGCTTGAAGCTGATGATGAAGGAAGTGTGGCAGCGTATGCTGTAGGTGCTACTGATATTGGAGCTACTGGTTCTTGCTTAATTGAGACTAAAACACAAGATCCTTATTTTCCAGCTCCAAAGGCTGAAATTCAGAATCAGGTTTATGATCCTGCATGGGAATTGCCAGCATCTGTACTCTATTTAGAAGCTTTCCCTGCAAAGTTAAAGAATCTTAAAAATACAACTGAAGTTGATTTTTCTATCGGTAATGATTCAGCTAATCTTGAATTTAGTAAAACAGTTAAGAATTTAGAAAAACAGCTGTCACAACCTGGTGTCGCTTTAATGAGATTAGCCGTTTCTCCTAATAATGCAGGAGCGGTTAAAAAAGTAACTGTCGAAAACAAACAAGCCAGTGCTGATTATATGGTTACAGGTGATTATTCTGTACGTGATGTCGAAGGTATTAAAGCTGTTTACTACCATGATGCTTTTAATACTCAGGCTGAAACTACAGCATCTGTTTTAGCCATTCAGCAGTTCACTCCAATGTTTGTTATGGATGAAAGCGAACAGTCAAAACTTGATGTATTCTCAGGTAATGATGAAATTGTTGCTACTGTAATTAACGGTCAGCCAAATAGAACTATCAGTTTCTTTAATGATGAAGATAACATTGACTTAGAAGCTCCTGAACAGTTTGATGCTTCAGGTACTGCTCTCATCAAAATTAAAGGCTTAGACAAGAGAACAAATGAACCATTTACTCTTAAAGCCTTATGTCTTGGCAAAACCATTGATCTTAAAGATGCAGTTGGTCAGCATCCACTTTCCTATCATATCTATGCTCCAAAGGTTGCAGGATCTTCTGTGTCAGGTGGTTCAAATGTTCGAGCTGATTTAGCTGGAAAACATTTTGACGGCTTACCAGTGTTTGATAACAGTGCTGATACTCTTGATTATGGTACGGAGTATACTGTTACTTTAAATGGTCTTTTACCTAATTCAAAGGCTTCCATTTCTTCTAATCAGGAAGGTGTAAAGGTTTCACTACTTTCAGAAAAAACTGATGACAAAGGTCAGATCCTGTTTAAGATCTCTGAAATTAAAGATACTGCCATTAAGAACTTAAATCTTGTTTTAAAGTATCATCAGACATCGTCAGATGAGGCTGTTTTAGATCAGAACTATGAGTTTAAGCTGTTAGATTACAGCTCTCAGTTAAGACTTGAACTTGATAAAGATGCTGTTTTGAACAACGGTCAGGTTACAGCTATCCTCTCTGGCGGTAAACCTGGTGAAGACGTTAAGTGGTCAACCGATGGCTCTGCTGCTATCGTCTCAACTGAAGACAAGTTTAACGAGCAGGGTGTTGCTACTGCTGTAGTTCGTGGCGATCCTGTTGATCATAACGGTGTTGCTGATGTTCAGTCTGGCTCTGTGATTGCTGAGTCTATGTCTCTGCCTTCTTTAAAGAAGGACTTTACTGTAAATCTTACTCAGTATAAAGCTCAGTTCAATCAGGCTCCTTTAAGCTCTTATCCTCAGTATCCTCTGACAAATGGTGTAACCAATGATATTTCAAAGGTTGCTGTCGATTACAAGACAGCCTACACCAACGGTGAGCTGAAGATTGACAATGTTCTGCCTTCATCTGCTATCGAGGTTGTTTCTTCAACCAATGATTTAATCTCTTCTGTTGGCGGTAAGGCTGATGAACACGGTGTGGCAAGCTTCAATATTGCTCCTGTTAATGATTTATCCTTAAAGCAGATTTCTTTCAAGGTTAAGTACTATTCAACCGAAGTCAGTACCAAGGTTTCTGAAGATTTCGTGCTGAAGATGGTGCCTTATGCTTTAACCTTATCTACTAATCCAGAAAAAGATACTTTAACTGGTTATGAAAAGGTTGCAGCTATCCTCTCTGGCGGTAAACCTGGTGAAGACGTTACATGGCATAATATCGGTAAGATTGTCATCGTTTCTCAGGAAAGCGATTCTAAGTTTGATGCCAACGGCAATTCTCAGATCGTGATTGCAGGTGCTCCTTCAGAAAATAACGGTAATGCTGTTCAGGAAACTGGCTCTATTACAGCCACTGCTATGACAAAGCCTACCTTACGCAAGGATTACAAGGTAGTAACTAATGATTATATGATGGTGGTAACTGCAGCTCCTACTTTCAGCTATCCTTCTGCTGTAGCTCTGACATCTGATTTAAGTCAGGCTGAACTTGATTATAATCGTGAGTACTCCAACGGTACAGCCGTACAGTTGAGTGGCATGGCTGCCAGCAGACCTATCAGAGTTTCTGAGGTAAAAGCTGTCACAAAATCAGGCTCTGACATGTCGCTGCCAGCCTCCACTGTAACTGTAGCTTCAAGAAAAACAGCAACTGACGGTACTGCTAAACTCAATATTGCAAGGATTACTGATCCTGAAATTAAAAAAGTAAAAGTAAAGGTTAGATATCCTTCAACTGAAACTGGTTTTAAAGATTCATCAGAAATCGTACTGCCACTACATACCTATAATCTTGCTGTAAACTATGACAAGTCCGAAATCGTGGGCGATGATACCGCTAAGGTCACAGTTTCTGGTGGTAAGCCAGGCACTGCTGCATCTATTTCACTTGCCAACAATATCTCAGGTACTGCTCCTGCTACCTTTGACAATTCAGGTAATGCTGTATTTACTGTCAAGGGTGTTTATCCAGATGCTACAAAGGGTTTTACAGGCACAGGTACTGTAACTGCTGCTTCTACTCTTGCATCTTCAAATGTAAGCAAATCTATCAATGTTAAGCTCAATCAGTTTAACTGCAATTTCTCTCAGGGTCCAAGCTTTACCTATCCTTCAACAGTAGCTACAACTAATACAGAAGCTAGTGCTCAGATGGATTATAAGAGAACCTACACTAACGGTTTAGTCTTAAAAGATATGGCTCCAAACCGACCTATATCAATCGCTAGTCAGCAGTTGATTAAAGCTGATAATTCACGTGTCAACTGGAATGGTGTGTCTTTAGCATCAGCAACAACTGCTGCTGATAAGACTGCAAAATTAAATCTTGCTCAGGTTACTGATTATCAGTACAAGAAAGTAGCCGTTAAGGTTAATTATCCTTCAACCGAAATCGGTACTTTAACTTCAAAAGAATTTATTATTCCATTGCACCAGTACAATTTAGCTATCGCTTCTGACAAGTCCGAAATCGTGGGCGATGATACCGCTAAGGTCACAGTTTCTGGTGGTAAACCTGGGGAGACTGTCGCATGGTCAAATACAGGCTCTGGTAAAATTTTAGACGGAAAATCAACAACTTTTGATGATAAAGGTAATGCTTACGCAACTGTTCAAGGTACAGCTCCGTTTACAGATACTATAAAAGTTTTATGCAATAATGCTTCTAAACAAATATTAATTTCTAAGCCTTTCACAGCACCTACATCTACAAGTGAAAGATGCAGACAATATGGCTATTATTATGGTATTCCAATCGAAGATTTTGTTGGTTCATCAGGAGCTGCTAGCCAAACTAAAACATTTACAGCGAGTGATTTTTTATATTCAGAACATATAAAAAAATATGAAGTTAAATTTGCTTGTGGTAATGGCACCTGCGTTTTTAGAATAAATGGAGAAATAAAATATAATAAAACCATGTGTGCAACATGCCCAGATAGATCTTCAGGGATCACTGTATCAATGCCAGTAACAATATCAAGTAGTAGCAGTCTTAATAGTGGATTTGCGCAATCAGCTTTTAGAATATGCGCTTTCTATTAGTTTACAGATACTATAAACACGGTTAATCCTGACTGTAATGTAAAGGCTGAGACAAAATATCAGTCTGTAAATATAACTTTACCTTTTAATTTGGTAATTTCGCCTCAAGATAGGTGGTGTGAAATACATCTTTCAAGAGTTGACTATATTACAACAGTATCTGGCGGTTTTCCTAATACGGCTGTAAGAGTAGACTTTACCTCATCATCAGGTCATGATCCTAATTATTCAAACCGCATTATGTATTTTGATGCAAACGGTAATTTAACTTTTTCGAATTTCTGTACACAACAGTCACATAGCGGTTCAGTAGATACTTGGAACATCACTTATATGGGAAAACATTATCATTTTACAATTCATTGGTATTGGTAAATATATTTTTAATAAAAGTGTTATTAACATGATTAATTAATAATAATTAATTTTTATAGTAACATCCACACTTGTAGCATTACCATTAGATGCACATGAACCAAAAGGATCATTCCATGATGTAGCATAAGCAGATAAAGAGTTTATGTTTTTTAAATTTGACTTATCAATCACTGAAGTTTGAGTTTGATTATAACAGGATTGGTATACCCCTAAATTACAAGATCCTACGCCCTTACCGTTTATTGATGCACTCCCATAATCATCAAACTTGCTGGTGACTGTAATTGATTTTATAAGTCCTGCTTCTATATATGGTGATAATTTAAAACTTTTATTAAGTGATGCTGTTTGACCACATGCACCACGAGGTAAGGCTGAAATAAAAGATAAAGATTCCAACCTTTTCACTTTTAATGATACTGAGTTCTTGTTTAATAAGACATTTATAGTACCTGTAAACTAAAAAAATAACCTAATCTTTAAAGATGCTTTTAAATAGCAAACAGTAGGCAGAGTATTAACAGTTCCAAATTGGATATTTAAATTTTCATTTGTCATTGTAAAAGGATGTTTTTCTTTTACATAGTCTGAAGACTGTGTTTTACCCCAAATATAAATACCATCTTTTATTCCTAAAGTATCTTGTAAATTTGGATGTACAGTAATGCTATTATTTACAATTACTTGTGCATAATCATCAGATTGACCTGAAATTTCAATTTCAATTGATTTTACTACTCGCCAATAAGCAATTTTATAATTATAAATATGAGGTTGAAAGGTTAATGAATTACCATTACAGTAATAGTTCTCAACTTTTGAAATATTAATATCATCATAATTTTTAATATTTATAGGTATTGATAATTTTGAATTAAAGTTATCAAAATTAGCTCTTATAGTATCTGTAAACTAACTACTCAGCATTTTTTATTTTTTTCTGAGCAGTTATCAGTAATCTAAATTAGTTTAATTTAATGCTAATGCTTCTAATTTGATCTGCAGAAACGTTAACTTCAAAGCCTTGATCTAATAAGACTTGAATATTTTTTTTATTTTTTAATTTAAGAATTAAATCGAGAATTACCTTTTGTAACTCTTTATTTATATCTGTAAGCTCACAGACATTTTCTTCTTCTTTGTTATTTAATATACTGACTTTAATCGCTTTTATGTTAGCTTCAAATACTTCATCATTAAAAGGTTTATCCTTTATTTTTTCAGTTGATGATAGTGAAAGTCCTGGAAGTTCGTTCAATAAGCTAGATGATGCCTTCTGTTTTGCCTCATCTTTCTTATTTTTAATAAGATCTCTTAAGCCAGGAATTGCGCCTCTGTCAAATAACTTTCCTCTATTTTTAAACTTATAAAGTACTTTTAGAGTAGTTTGCATATCCTTAAAGTAAAGTTTAATTAACTCATAACCTGTACGAGGGGAACTGCTAATTACACCTTCTTTAAATAGAGAGATTAGTTCCTTATCAGCGGAAGCATCTAGTTTGGCAAATGACATCATCATTACCACCCATGGATGGCTCTTACCGAAAGTCTTTGCAATATTATATATTGATAATTTAGGATGATTAGGATTCTCTTTTTCATAGCTATTCTTGTATTTCATAATCGCATCGGATATTTCAAATCCAGTTAAATCTACTCGCTGAATATTTTCGATAAGTTGATCTGCATATACGTCAGCTTTATTTGTGTATTCTTTAACGATACAGTCAATTGTTTCAATTTTCTTTTCAGAATCATTAAAGGTACCTGCATCAATTTCTTTCTGCTGCCATTCTCTTAAGAGTTTGGTAGCTCTGTATCTTCTTTCCCCTGAAACGATCACATACTGATCGTCAATAACAGGTTTAGAAAAATCATCATCAACATGAGCTGGTCTTACAATAATTGGATTCTGTAAACCTACAGATCTAATTGATGATGCAAGCGCTTCAATGGAATCATTTGATAAAACATCTATATTTTGTTCTGTGTTAGAAATACCTTGATATTCAAAACCATTGTTCTGTAAAGAACGAACCTGAGGCTTTGCTACTATTTTGTCTAAAGAAATTGCTTTTATGGTTCTTTGTGATTGATCTTTGATATTCATATTGAATCTCCTAATATTTTGTATTATTATAAATAATAATATTTTAAAAATAAAATATCAATAAATATATAATATTAAATTTGTTTAATAATATTTTATTAGATTTATATGCTATATTACTATTGTGTTGTATTCAATGGAGAGTTGTTATGGATATGAGTAAAACTACTAATTTTGCTTCCAGATTAAAATTCATTAGAAGCTACAGGAATGTAAAACAAATTGATATTGTCAGAGCATTAAATATAACTCCTGCTCTTTATTCATCATGGGAAAAGGGCAGTCACCTTCCTCGTTCGGAAAATTTCTCAAGATTAGCTCAGTTCTTAAATGTTCCAGTTGATCTTTTAGTCAATGGACCTAAAGAGGGGGTGAGTCTTGAGCAGTGCATATCTAAAGACAATTCTATGTGCTTGCTACCAGTGCTTAATGCAAAAGATCTTAATCTTGAAGCAGATCTACCTTCTGTGCTGGCAAAAGCTCCTAAGGTTAATTTTAATCTCTTATCTGGACTTCAGTCATATTACGCATCAGGTAAGATTTTTCTCTTTAATATAGCAGATGACAGTATGGCTAGATTAACATGCAAATCGTTAAATCCAGGTATGCAGGCTGTAATTGTTAATGAGCCAAACGTTCTGTCTTATTTAAATAAGCCTGTATTACTGGCAACAGATGACAGTGAAAATGCCATCATCCGTGAAATCTCAATTGAGACTCCTTATATAACTGTAAAGCCATGGAATAAAACCTATGATGAACAAAAAATTGATTTAGCTAACAGAAAAGTTAATATTTTTGGCTACGTTGCTATGGTTTTTTGTAAGTTTTACGATGAAAATACTGTTTCTAATGTTGAAAATATCTGCTTGAAAGTGCAGTGATCATCTGTGCAAACTGAATTAGAACGTGCTACTGCTTTATAAAAATTCGTGCTTGGCAATATTGATAATGCTCATGTGTATGATGAGCTAAAAAAAACTGTAAACTAAATAAGTATGAAATATATTGTAATTTTTTACAAATTTTTAAATAATTCATATTAATAGTTATTCACAGTGGTGTTTATTATGTTTGAAATGTTAAATATTAAGTGTGCCAACAATATAGTTACTTTTACGTGTATTGCGCATGTTTATGAAGATTACCATCCTGAAATAGATATTCAATTTGATTTGCAAAATGATCTATTTTTAAATGATATGTTTTCAGTTGAAGGTGAATTAGAAGATTGTGTTTTTAAGGGGATCTCTTACATAAGATCTTTAATTAAACAAAATAAAAACATACCTTTAAACTACAAATTTATATGGTATTAATGATGCTCATTTAAAAGCAAATAGCTTAGCTAATTATCAAAAAGCATGTTGTGAATATTATAAAACATTGAAGATTAGACCTGAAAAAAGTAAAAGAATTTCATTTAAAAGGTATCACCATTTTTATTAATTTTGTATTGAATAATAATTAATTCTGTTAATCCATATTCTCCAAATTGAAAATATTCTTTTTTTGACATGGCTAGAATTTGAAATAATATATTTTATTATATTGAAATATATATAGAATAATATATAATATCGTTATATATTATTTTGTGAGGTAAGATTTTATGAAAACTTACGAGTATCTAATTGATCGCTTAATCGAATTAAGAGCTTCTAAGAATTTATCTCAAAAAGATGTTGCTGCTATTACAGGCTGGTCACAGGCTTATATTTCTCGTTTGGAGAGTAAAAAGACTTCTCCTCGACTTGATACTTTTTGTAAATACGCAGATTCGATTGGAGCTGTTGTAGATATTCTTAACTAATTATTTTATTTTTTTGTATGGAGTTTTTTATGGAAAATTTAGTAACTAAAACTGATTTAATTAACATTATGTGTTCTAATAATGTTACTTTATCTTCTACTGAAGCTAAAGTTGCCCTTGATACAGTCTTAACTGCAATTAAACAGTCTCTTGCTGAGGGTAAGAAAGTCCAGCTTTTCAAGTAGATCATCAAATTTATTAAATTCATGTTCTTGAGTAAAGGTTACATCTGTACTGTTACATTGACCTGTAGAATTTACAATTAACTTAAATGGTGATAACGACTGAATAATTGCATAAGGTTCTTTTGATTCACCTTTATAAATCTCGTATTCATGTGATTCTAAACTATCTTTATCACTTAAAATTTCTAAATAAATTCTGTTTAAGACTCCTTTATAGGTAAATTTTTTTAAGCTATCATTTATTTTGTAGTCTTTATTGTACATGATTGATTTTTTTAGTTTTTCTAAAATTGTATATGCAGTGTTTACTTTCTCTTCATCTGCTTCATTGGTATTAGGAGAACCACCATCATTGCCAAAGATTTTATCTAAATATTCTCCATCACTTAATGCGTTTAGAGCATCTTGTATTAATTCTGTTTCAGGTTCAACATACATACTGACAAATGCATCTATATTATCTTTGTCTTTTGTTTCTAAATCATTGTATTCATCATCCAAAGCTTCTTGTAAAACAAATTGAGCAATTCTTTCTGAGGTTTCATTTTCTAAATTTATTAACATAATAAAAATCCTGTTTATAATTAAATAATAATTTCATTATAATGTAAAATATCTAAAATACACTATTATTACTTATAAATAGTGAGGTAACTATGATAATTGTTTCTGGTGAAATTATTTAAGACACCAAGAGCACAATTTGATAGGTATTCTTAGTATTATTTAAATAAAGGCTCAGTAGATTGGTATAAAACAAAAATTATGTACCCATTGTTTTCACTTATTTAAAAAAGTGTGAACTTAGTTCAGATCATACTTTTGCCAATAATAATATTATTATTGATCTATGATTTTATTTATAATAGTGAAAGTTTCATGTTTTTTATGGTCTTTAAATGTTTTTCTTAAAAAAGAATATTGATTGGATAATTTATTGTCTTCTTTTTGAACACAAATCTATTTCAATAGGACAAGTATCTCAAAGTAAATTTGGTTTTGTTAATAATATTAAATTTTCAGATTATTTTGCAATTATCTCTATGAGAGCTTTTATTAATATTGTTATTACTAAATCTATTTCAGATGTAAACCTATTTATTAAAAGATTTGATTTTTTATCTAAAAATGAATTTCAATATTTAATTTTTTTTATTAATGAATTAAAAAGAAATAAAGTTTGTTATTTTTCTTATTCAAATCTTAATAAGATTAAAAATAATAAATGTCCATTTGATGAAATAAAACACTATATTTCTATTATCAATGAGGAAAATCTATGAACTTATTAGCTTTGCTTAGAGAAAATACAAAATTATATTTTGCTCAAACTTTATTTTTATTTGAAAATATTTCTTTATCTCCTATACAAACATTGTCTTTATTAGATGGAAGTATCAATAATAGAATTCAGCTTAATTATGATGAGGCTATTGTTGTTAAAAACGTCATTAATGCTTTAGATTTTTTGAATAAATGCAATTTAAAAACATTGAAGTTAGATGCTGAATTTTATATCCATTTGAATAAGCTTTTGGCTATTGATCAGGCTTTAGATGTTGGACATTTTAGAAATGGTAATGTATTTATTGGTTGTATTGACGGCACTATTCCGCCTCCTTCAGAAATGGCTATAAAAAAATCACTTAAAGCTATTGCATCAATAAATAAAAATAATTTTAAAGAAGTTATTGCAGATAACTTTTGTAAATTAATTCGTATGCAACCTTTTTATGATGGTAATAAACGATCTACTTTATTTTTTTGTAATACATCTCTACTACAAAAACAACTAGGGTTATTTTTTATTAAACAGAATAATTATGATGTTTTTGAAAATGAATTGACTAAATACTATACTGAGGAGCCTGACTGTAAACTGAAAGAATTTCTAATTAATGAATGTATAAAGTCAGTTAGTGAATTAAATATTGATCCTCCTAGAGCAACAAATAATTTCCATAGATGATCTTTTTATATAAAAAAACATTCTTTGGTATGCAAAGCATGAGCATTATTTACAGGAGACTTAAGTTGTTCTGAGATTTAATTGGTCAATTATTTTTTAGCTTATTTACGATAAAAATATAAACAATTTTTGCCTTATTCATTATAATGCCATTACTTCTTTTAATAATTTTCTAAATGTAAGGTAACATTATGAAATCTTCCTCAGGTGTTAATTTAGATCCAGAAGGCTTTCCTGTACGTCTAAAAGCTATTAGATGTTTTAGAAATTTAAAGCAGGTAGAAATTGCTAAAGCTTTAGGCATTTCTTCTACTGTTTATTCATCTTGGGAAACTGGTAACCATCTTCCTCGTGGTAATAATTACACTCGACTTGCTCAAATTCTTAATGTTCCTATTGAGCTTTTAGTTGAAGGTCCTAAAAATGGAGAAAGTGTAGAAGATTATCTGCAACTAGCTGTATCAAAAAAGTTTCTATCTGTTTTAGACTGTAATTCTTTAAATGTTGATTCAAAACTACCTGAAGTCTTGAAAAATTCAAGTAAACTTAATTTTAGCTTGTTAGATGGTTTTGAAAACTTTTATAAAGAGCAAAAAATGTTTCTTTATAAAATTGACGATGACAGCATGGCTCGTTCTTTTTCAAATTCTATAAATAAAGGTATGACTGCTGTCATTATCTGTGAGCCAAATATCAGGATCTATAATCAAAAGCCAGTGCTTCTAGCTGTTGAAGGTCAAGATCAAGCAATGATCAGAGAGATAAGTTTTGATAATGCTGATCTTGTTTTAACAGCTTGGAACTCAAAATATAATTCACAAAAGATTGATCTTAAAAAGACTAAAGTTAATATCTTTGGATATGTAGCTATGGTTTTTGAAAAATTCTTTTAATCAAAAAAAATCTCATTGAACTGAGCATTGTTCAATGAGATTACATCTTGTTCAACAATTATATAGGTTCTTATATGTCGCACATTCTGCATGAATAAGCGATTTTTTGCAAGAATTTTATTTTAGTTTTAACTCAATAGAACCATACTCTTGATTAAAAATTAAAGTTAATCCATCTTGAAGTAGATCCAAATCTTCAAGCTTAATAATTTTCTTTGAAAAAATTAAATCAGCCTGTTTTTTAGAAATTACAACTTCTAATTTTTTCTTGGCATCATTTTTATCCTGAATGATGACTTTTACAAGCTGAGCTTCTTTATATTCTTCTAATTTTACTGGTGTTGTAGTAACAGTAACTGGTTTTTCTAGTTCAATTCTTTTTAAGTCAAAAATTGAAAGAAGAGCATTATCTGTTTCTGTTGCTGTTTGAGGAATTAATAAGATCCTTAGCAGAGCATCGTAAGATGCGCTTGATTTTGTGTTCATAATTGTTTCCTTAATTTTCTATATTTTGTGTTTGCCTGCACAAAAGCGATCGATTCAGATCGCAGAACATAAAAACTGTTTATAAATCAAATAGCTAAATCTTACTTTTTAACACTCCATCCGCCATTATCACAATTTTGTTTCTAAATGTCCATGTGATGATGTCTTATCTTTATTTGTCATACGTATTTGTTTTCTCAATTTTGGCAAGTTATAAGTTTATATAAAAAAATTTTTTGTGCCTGTTTAGAGCTTCTTTTGATCTTTCGCGTAAACAATTACCACTAGATAAATCTGTTTTGCTCTTTTAGCGATCTCAATGATTTATCGAAAGATTTGTGAATTGTATCAAATTAAATTTCAAGTAAAATGTCAGATTACAATTTTAAATATCATCAAAAAATTTGTTGATTATATTTAATTACGTGCCTTAATACTGTTTACAAGATTTGTTTTTCATATATAATTGTAAACAAGTATGTGATTTTGATCACTTTTTGAATTATAGGTATGTATGAAGTTATTAAGAGCTTTTCTTTATGTTGCAAGCTTTGCAGTGCTGTGCATTCCATTGATGATTATTATTTGTCAGGGCGAGGAGAGCAAACAATCTTTAAAATCTGCAATGACTTCAGAAGCTGTTGATGACAGTGTCTGCCGTGATGGTGAGCTTGACAGATGTTTAAAGGCACGAGACGAAAGTCTTCGTAACAAAGAATATGAACAAGCTTTTTCATACATGAGAAGATTGTGTGAAAATTTTAAAAATGCTGATGCTTGTTTACAGACCTATTCAACATACAATGCAATTCAGTCTAATACAGAAAAGAACAGGAGTTTAGTTAGAGTTACTCTTTATGAAGTTCTCTACTACTTAGACATCGGTTGCAAGCTAAACAATTATGATGCTTGCATGAGGGCTGGTAAAATCTATGAGCATGGTGTAAAGCCGGGTACATCTCAGGCTTTATATGGATATAACATAGCTTATGATGCTCAAGAAGCAAAAAGATATTATAAGAGAGTATGCCGCTCAATTTCTGATAAAGCAGAGGAAGCTTGTAAAAAGCTTGAAGAGTTATCTCAGACCCGTCATTCTCTTACTAAATAGTTTTTTTCATCCCAATCTAAGTGTAGCTTTCTAACTGCACTTTCCGTCTTCTCTATAAATCCTACTCTAACTTGTCGCTTAAAGTTTTTTTGTTTTCAAAATATTAGAAAATAAAAAAGAGAGCCTGAGCTCTCTTCTATAATAATTTACCAAATTAGGTATTAATCCTGATGATGTAAAAGGTGTCCCATACGCTTTTCTTTAGTATCAAGATAACCTTCGTTAAAGGTATTTCTTCCGTATTCAATTGGTTTTCTGTCTAGAACCTCAATGCCATGTGATTCGATGTCATGAATTTTAGCTGGGTTGTTAGTCATTAAAATGACCTTTTTGAAGCCCATGTTTTTCATCATCTGAGCACAGGCTTCATATTCACGACCATCAGCAGGGAAGCCTAATTGGATATTAGCATCAACTGTATCAGCACCATTGTCTTGAAGTTTGTAGGCTCTGATCTTATTGAACAGGCCAATACCACGACCTTCTTGTCTCATGTACAGTAAAGCGCCTCTACCTTCTTTTTGGATTGCTTTTAGTGCAGCTTCTAGCTGAAACCCGCAATCACAACGTAGGGAACCGAACACATCTCCAGTTAAGCATTCAGAATGAATTCTGCATAAAACAGGTTTACCATCTTTTAGATCCCCTAAAAAGACAACAGCATGATCTAAAACATCATTTTCTTTAAATATAGTGATATTAAACTGACCAAACTTTGTTGGTAGTTTAGCAACAGGTCCCTGAATCAGTTTTGTAGTCAATGTTTTATCCTAACTTAACCAATAAAAACTTATAAAACCATTTTTAGATTAAACAAAAGAACTAAAAATAGGTTTTACTTTTTATTCATGCGAAAAGTCACTAAAAAATGTGACGAAACTCATTAATCCTAACTATTTTAGCACATCATAATCATATGTAATAGACGATCATACATTGAGCTTTAAGGCGTTTTCTAGGTGTTGTCACTGTAAATTGCTTCAACTTTTCTACAACACAAGCTAAATTTGAACTTAGCTTGAGCGTAAAGTTGAAAAAATCGGTTTTATATCGCAATATAGTAGATTACGGTTTTATTAATTTGTTATAATACAAAACTTAAAAGTTTAAGGAATAAAAATGTCAGATCCAATTGTTATTGCAGTAGATGGTCCAGGCGGAGCAGGTAAAGGTGAGTTAACACGTAGGCTTGCTGAAGCTTTGGATTTTGATTTATTGGATTCTGGTGCTATTTACAGAGTTCTTGCATATGCTGTTAGAAAAGCTGGTTTAGCACTTTTTGATGAAGATTCTGTAGTTCAAGAGGCAAAGCTTCTGAACTTATCATTTGAATGCCATGATGATGGTGTTCACGTACTTTTAGGTGGTGAAGATGTTTCATCACAGATTAGAACTGAAGAAGCAGGAGCAAATGCAAGTAAGGTTGCAGCTTATCCTTCAGTAAGACAGGCTCTTTTACAGCGTCAAAGAGAGTTTTTAAAAGAACCTGGCTTGGTTGCTGATGGCAGAGATATGGGAACAGTTGTATTCCCTAAAGCTCAGGTAAAGATCTTCTTAGATGCTAGCGCTGAAGTTAGAGCAAAAAGACGTTGCCTACAGCTAGAGTCCAAAGGTAAAATTGCTGATTACGATACCATCTTAAAAGAGATTCAAGAGCGTGATGATAGAGATCGTAATCGCCCTGTAGCTCCTTTAAAGGCAGCCGGTGATGCTCTTGTAATTGACTCATCTGATATGGATATTCAGGCAGTTTACAAGACAGCTTTAGACTATGTTAAACAAAAGACTGGCCTAAAAGTAGAATAGTTTTTTTACTTTGTAATGTCATGGATGACATTACTTTTTTTACAACTCCCCGTAAGCATGATGCTTTGGGGCTTATATGGGAAACCTTAATGGAATCATTTGCACAACTTTTCGAAGAGTCCTTAAAGAATGTTGAGACCCGTCCAGGCTCAATGGTTAAAGGTACTGTAGTAGCTATCAACAACGGCTTTGTTATTGTTGACACTGGCTTGAAGTCAGAGTCTCCAATCCCACAGGAGCAGTTCTTAAATGCTCAGGGGGAGTTAGAAGTTAAAGTTGGTGATCAGGTAGACGTAGCTTTAGAGTCTGTTGAATCAGGCGACGGTGAGACTCAGGTATCTCGCGAAAAGGCAAAACGCAACGAAGCTTGGATCAAGCTTGAAGATGCATTCAACAAGAACGAGACTGTTGTTGGTATTATCGATGGCAAGGTTAAGGGTGGTTTCACCGTTCAGTTAGGCGGTATCCGTGCTTTCTTACCTGGTTCATTAGTAGACGTACGTCCAGTACGTGATACCACTCATTTAGAGGGTAAAGAGCAGCAGTTCAAGGTAATCAAGTTAGACCAGAAACGCAACAATGTTGTTGTTTCACGTCGTGCTGTTATCGAGACTGAAAATTCTGCAGACCGTGAGAGCGTTCTTGCAAACTTAGCTGAAGGTCAGACTGTTAAAGGTATCGTTAAAAATCTTACCGATTACGGTGCATTCGTTGATCTTGGCGGCGTAGACGGCTTATTACACATCACTGATATGGCTTGGAAGCGTGTAAAGCACCCTTCAGAGATTGTTCAGGTTGGTGAGGAAGTAACTGTTAAGGTTCTGAAGTTCGACCGTGAGCGTTCACGTGTTTCTTTAGGCTTGAAGCAGTTAGGTGAAGATCCATGGGCAAATATCGCTGCTCGCTTCCCAGTTGGTTCAGTAATCGAAGGCAAGGTAACTAACTTAACAGATTACGGTTGCTTCGTTGAAATCGCTGATGGCGTTGAAGGTTTAGTTCACGTTTCAGAGATGGATTGGACCAATAAGAACATTCACCCTTCAAAGATTGTATCAGTAGGTGATAAGGTTCAGGTTAAGGTTCTAGAGTTAGACGAAGAGCGTCGTCGTATTTCTTTAGGCTTAAAGCAGTGCAAGGCAAATCCTTGGATCGAGTTTGCTGAGTCACACTCAAAGGGTGACAAGGTTACTGGTAAGATTAAGTCAATCACCGATTTCGGTATCTTTATCGGTTTAGATGGCGGTATTGATGGTTTAGTTCACTTATCAGACATCTCTTGGCAGCAGGCTGGTGAAGAAGCTGTTCGCAACTTCAAGAAGGGTGATGAAATCACAGCTATCGTTCTACAGGTAGATCCAGAGCGTGAGCGTATTTCATTAGGCTTAAAGCAGATCTCTGAGGATCCATTTGCAGATTACGTTTCAGCTCACCGCAAGGGTTCAATTGTTTCAGGTAAGGTTACCGCAGTTGATCCACGCGGCGTAACTGTTGAATTAGCAGAGGGCATCACTGGCTACATCAAGGCATCAGATCTATCTCGTGATCGTGTTGATGATGCAACAACCGTAGCAAAAGAGGGTGATACCATCGAGGCTAAGTTCGTAAACGTTGATCGTAAGACCCGTCAGATTTCTCTATCAGTTCGTGCTAAGGACGAGGCTGAGGAGAAGGAAGCTTTAGAGTCTGTAAATCAGAAGGCTCAGGAGCCTACAACTACTGCAATGGAAGCTGCTTTCGCAGCTGCTAAAAAGCAGTAATTGACCTCTTAGGTTGATAAAAAATGGGGACTTCGGTCCCCATTTTCCATTAATGTGTGAAAATCAAAAAAAGTTGAAATTTCTCTTAAACTAAGATCGCACCTTTTATCTTAGCTCCAGTCTTTGAATAGTTTTCAAATCTAATATCTTTGTGTTTACTGATTTCGTCTTCAAGATATTCTCTATAAAGATTAAAAACTCTTATAGTCTTTTGCATTAAGCCATCGTTACATTCAACATACAACTCTTTATCATAGGTACTCATGGCTTTATCGGCAATGTCTCCTGTATGAGTTCTGTCACCTTTAAATGCAAAGTCGCAACCAAAGAGTTTAATTGTTTTCGCTTTGGATTTAATTGCTATAGCTACTGATTCATTTAATACAGAGCCACCATAGGAAATAAAATCAGCATTGTCTTTTGTAAGGTAGGGTAATTGCTCTAAGTCTCGTTTCTGATAGATAAAGAATTTTGGTCCAGGATATTTTTCAATAAGTCCTTTTTCTGAATGGGCTGAAAAGATTAAGGTGGTATTTTTATACAAGCCCAAATCCTTGAAGATCCTGTCTTTAAGTGCTACATACACATTTGCATCTGTAGTGACTATAACATCAGGTATTATTTTTTCTGCATTTAATGTGGTCAGGCTTGTATCAGCAGCTATCAACAGCACTCCGCAATTATGAAGTTCTCTTACAGTTTCTATATTGTCTTCAAGAGATGGTCCTGAAGCGGTTATCATGATTTCTTTTGGATATTTATCTAATATCTCTTGAGTTAATGCTTTTTCATTTTTCAATAACTCAAAATTGTCTTTGATATTCTTATCAAAAAGCTTTTTGGTGGTCTTATTAAAATAGTCGTTTGCAAAGTTATTATCTAAGAAATTTATCAATCTGCTTTTAAGATTATTAAAAGTTTTGCTGTCTATGAGTAATTCAGACTGCATGATGATACTATTACTGTAAATGCAAGTGTTGTCATCTGGAAGTGAAAAATTAACATTAGCTTTGAACAGGGTATGTAACTCGTCATCAATTGATAATAACTTCAAGAAAAGAGCTGGATTTAAGATAAATACTCTGATATCAGCTTTTGGATTTTTATTTAAAAGATATTTTACGTTGTCTCCAAGGCCAAAACCGTAAATACAAATAGGCTTTTTGATATCTAGCTTTTGACACTGGTATTTTGCAGCCCCCATTCTGTCGTGGTGAGAGGTAAGCTGCCTGCCATCTATAAGTAAGGTGGTTTCTTTACCTTCATCTATTTGAATGCTGTATTCTTTGGCATTTTCATATTTAGTAATTTTTGCAGCAAAATCAGGAGAACTTTTGCATAAAGCAAGGTAATTTAATGAGAAGATTGAATCTGACATATATATATACTCGATATCTTTTTGTGATCATATTGACCAAAAATAAGCCATCTGTCAAAAAATTATTAAAAAAAATGCCATCTGTCGCATTTTTTTCTTTTAAATCATAGAGAAAATCAATATTATGACTATCATTAAGATAGATAATATATACGGACTTCAATATCCAAAGGATTACAAAGATGTGATCTTTTGAGGAAGTTAAATTTGTTGGTATGTTAGGAGATAATCCATGACAAGAGCAGAGCTAATCGATTCCTTAGCAAAACAGTTTGTCTATAACAATCCACAGACTGTTGATGCTGCGGTAAGAGAAATTTTTGAGATCATGATTGAGACACTGTCTCTTGGTGAACGTATTGAGATCCGTGGCTTTGGTAGTTTTGAAGTGCGTATTCATGAGCCTCGAGTTGCTCATAACCCAAAGACAGGTGAACAGGTTAACTTGAGCAGACGTCGTGTTGTTCACTTCAAACCAGGTGTAGAGCTTCGCGATAGAGTAAACTCTTTTAATTCTGAAAATGAAAAAGTCCAAGAGTAGTTTATTTTGCTGATCTGTTAAGAGCTTTTAAGGCAAATTAAGTGTTAATTTTTGCCTTTTAGTGCGCAACGCAGTTTGTGACCTTCATAATATGAGTTTGATATTATGATTTTCACAATCTGAGCTGCGCATTATGTTATTATTATAAGTATGTTTGCTTTATAGGTTCGAAATGATTAAATTTTGGTTTTATTTAGTTGTACTGCTCATTTTGGCAGTTTTGGGTTTAGCTGTAGGCAGTGCAAATGATACTCTCATTTCATTTGATTTCCTTTTCGTTAAAAAGGAGATATCAGTAGCAACTGTTTTAGTTATTGGTGTGATCTTTGGTTTCATCTTAGGTGTCTATGCAAGTTTACTGCTCTGCCTAAAGATGTGGTACAGGGCAAAGAAAGCTCAGCTATCACTTAATAAAGCTAAAAAACAATTACAGACAGTTAAATCTGATAATAATCAAGAATAATCGATAATGTTTGAGTTACTTTTTTTACTTCTTCCTGTAGCGGCCGTATATGGCTACTTTATGGGTAAGAATTATTCAAAGCAAAAGCTTCAGGAAAGTAAGAATCAGCAGAACGCAAATTATCTGCGTGGCTTTGACTATTTGCTCAATAACGAGCAGGACAAAGCTGTAGATAAGTTTATTGCCTATTTCAACAGTAAAGATCCATCCTTTGAATCTTCAATTGCCTTAGGAACTCTATTCAGACAGCGTGGTGAGGTAGATAAAGCTATCTCTTTACATGAGAAAATGTCTAATGACAGAAATCTTGATGACAGCGAGAACATGCTGTCAATGCTTGAATTAAGTCATGACTTTATTAGCGCAGGTCTTTTAGACAGAGCTGAAGCTATCTTATTAAAAATGGTAGAGATCCCTACCTACAGATCAAAGGCTGCTAAACTTTTACTCACTGTTTATGAAAAAGAACAGGATTTTGAAAAGGCAGTTAATGTGGCAGCCCAATATTTTGAGGCAAATGATCATTCAGTTTCAAAACTATTAAGTCAGTACAGATGTGAAATTGCCAAAAAACTTGCCTACGATGGTAAGAAAACTGATGCAGTATCTGAACTTAGAAAGGCTATTACTTGCTACGAAAAGTCAAAAAGAGCCAGACTAGAATTAGCTGATGTTTTAATCAGTCAGAGAAAGTTTAATGATGCTTATAAATTAGTAAAAGAGGTAAGCGCAATCGATCCTAGCCTGGGCATAGTGTGTTTAGAAAAATTAAAGCTGTGCTTTCCTAATATTGCTGATCCAAATTATCGCTATGCACTAGAAGATCTTGTACACAGAACAAATTCGGCTTCTGCTATGGTTGAGCTTGTAAAAACAGTAGAGCAGTCATCATGCCGTGAAGATGCTATTGCCTTACTAGAATCTTTTTTAAAGAATAAATCCAACTTAAAGTTGTTCTCACAAATGTTAGAGCTAAAGGCTCATAGCTCTGATGTCAAAGCTAATGAATCAATCATGCAGTTAAAGAGCATGTTAGATGCACATATTTCACTTACAACTCCTTATTTCTGCCCAAATTGCGGTTTTGAAAGTAGGATGCTGTTCTGGCAGTGTCCTTCATGCCGTAGATGGGAGAGTATGAAAGCTAAAATTGGACTGGATGGAGATTAGAACATGAACGATCCAAAAATCATTGTAGCCTTAGACTACGATAATGCAGATAGCGCTTTAAATTTCGCTTCAAAGGTTTCACCTGATCTTTGCAAATTGAAAGTTGGAAATGAACTGTTTACTAACGCAGGTCCACATCTTGTATCAAAGTTGGTTGATAAAGGTTTTAAAGTTTTCTTAGATTTAAAATTCCACGATATTCCTAATACTGTAGCTAGAGCCTGTGAGGCAGCAACCAAACTTGGGGTCTGGATGTGTAATGTTCATTCTTCAGGCGGTCCTGTAATGATGAAAGCTGCAATGGAAGCTATCTCTAAATATGAGAACCGTCCAAAGTTAATCGCAGTTACTGTCTTAACTTCAATGGATGAAACTCAGCTAAATTCTGTAGGAGTAAATAATCAGCCTAAGACTCAGGTTTTACAGTTAGCTAAACTTGCAAAAGAATGTGGTTTAGATGGTGTAGTTTCATCTGCTCAGGAAGTAAGTCTAATCAAACAGTATATGGGCATTCCATTTATGTGCGTAACACCAGGCATTCGACCTGCAGGTTCAGCTTTAGGTGATCAGAAACGCGTCATGACTCCAAGAGAGGCTGTGGAAGTTGGTTCTGATTATCTAGTTATCGGTCGTCCTATAACCAAGTCTGACGATCCTGTTAAAACTTTACATGAAATCAATGAGTCTATTATTGTAAAGTAAGGTAGAGACTGAATTTTAGATTTGAAGATGTTAGTCCTCTTCATCCTGAATAAGGTAATGTTTCTTGTCGGTAATGCTGTCACGATCCATTACCTTTTTCATTTCTTTAGGGATCTTGCCTTGTCCTGACCAGTATTGAGTCTCTCCATTAAGATCTACATACTCATATCTTGGCTTCATCTTCGCTTTATTGGTTTTCAGTCCTTTTAGAGCTGCAAGATCGTCGATTGTGTAATTATGACTGTCCAAGCTGTTTAAAACTGATGATAGGAATGCTTCTCTTTCTTGTTTCTCTTTTAATACAGCTTCTTCTTGAGATTTAACATTTTCGTATAGAGCTGTTAACTTTTCTAAAATAGACTTTATTTCAGATGAGGTTGCTCCTCTGAAGAATGCATTTAGATTTCTAATATTTTTCAGATATCTATAGTCCATATGTCAGTCCTAATTGTTCAGTGCTAATATTATACATGAACTAAAATTGTGTTTTCTGTATGAATTTCAATCATCTCAAGCAAAAGTATTAATATCTGTAAAGATAAATAACAGAAAGAATTATGTTGGAATAATATTGGTATGAGAATTGTGATTTTAAGACATGGTGAGGCTACTCTTTCAAATTGTGACAGAGTCTTGTCTTCTCAGGGTATGAAAGAAGCTGTAGCTACTGGACAGAAGTTATCAAAGATATTAACTATCACCAAATGTTTTTGTTCACCAAAAACAAGGACAGAACAGACAGCCAACATAGTTTGTCAGCAATTAGGTTTTGATGGAAATAAAGAGGCTTTAAGCGAACTTACCCCATCTGGTAATCCTGCAAAGATCATATCTTATATCGATGAGACTTGTGATGATGAGGATACTGTTCTTTTGGTATCTCATTTACCATTAGTGGAGTTATTAGCTTATGAATATAACAGCAAGCTCAATTTTCCACCAAGGTTTTCTACAGCATGTGCATTGATAATAGATTATGACTATGTAAGAGGAAAGTATAAGAGATTTATTAGTCCTGCTCATGATGATGTGATTTTTGACTAGATACTCAATTTATTATCACTGTTACTTTGTTTCATTAATGTTTAATTAAAACTCAATGAAGTAAATCTTGATTTTGACAACTGTTGTCACACTTTGTTGATAATGTTGAGTAAATGATAAATTTTTCTAATTAGATCAATAAATTCTGACTCTTTTTAACCTAAGATTAAAAGAGTTAAAAAAAATAATAATAAAGATAAAAATTTACATCGTTATACAGCAGACGGTGGCAAGAATAAGGACAGTTATAGATGAGAGTTTTTAAAAACTATGCTCCAAAGCAGATTGCAAAATATGTTGTAGCCTTTTTTAAAGGTCAATTTTCAATCGAAGGTCAGGGCGTCTTTGAATTTGACGCAGGCAGAGTTGTGGTTAAAGTAAAGATGGATGAAGCATCTAAAAAGATCTGCAAAGAGATCAATGAAGAAGCTACAGCCATGTCCACAAAACTCGAGGTAGAGCAGTACCATTAGTTTTAGAGCTACTTTAAAAACTTTAGGCAGTATGAATATTGCCTTTTAAAAAAGAGGATGTTAAAAAACGTCCTTTTTTTATGCAAATTTGAAGTGATTTTCAAATACAAAGCTTTGAATTTTCACTATGCTATAATGCTTAAGCTTATTCAAGCGTATGTTTTTCAATTCAAAAGGTTATATGTCGAAACTTCAGAATAATGCTGAGATCTCTAACATTCATGCAATGTTAGATGAGCTTCCAAACGCAGAACAGATCCAAGATTCAATTGTTAACGAATTATTAACCGTACAAGACGTGGTTCGCTATCTTGTATCCTGTTTTTCAAGCCACTCTATCTTTGTAGGTCATGGTACAGACAACTATTGGGATGAAGCTTTGGAAATTGTCCAGGCTGTTATGCATCTTCAACCTCCATGTGATGATTCAACTTTAAACTCAAAGTTAACTAAAAGTGAGAGAGTGATCATTGCCAAGATTGCAGTGCAGAGAATTTTAGAGAGAATTCCTACTCCATACCTTACTCATAGAGCATTCTTCTGCGGAAAAGAATTCTATGTTGATGACAGAGTCATCATCCCAAGATCTCCTATTGCTGAGTTAATCGAGAATGGCTTTGATCCATATCTTGAGAGAAGTCCTGAAAGAGTTCTCGATATGTGCACGGGCTCAGCCTGCATCGCAATTGCAATTGCTCTTCACTTTGACGGTGATGTTGAAGTTGATGCTGTAGATATTTCTGATGAAGCTTTAGATGTAGCTAATATCAATATTCAAGGCTATGGTCTTGAAAATGTAGTTACACCTATCAAGTCCGATTTATTCAATGATCTAGTAGAAGGCGATAAGTATGATCTTATCGTAGCTAACCCTCCTTATGTAGACAGCTATGATTTAGCTACTATGCCAGAGGAGTTTAACCGTGAACCTGATTTAGCTTTAGGCTCAGGTGATGACGGTTTAGATTGTGCAAAGAGAATTTTAGCTGATGCTGCTGACTTCCTGAATGATGACGGTATCTTGATTATGGAAGTAGGTAATTCTGAAGAGCATTTAGTTGATTTATTCCCAACAGTACCATTCCACTTTGTAGACTTAAAGCGTGGTGGTACCGGCGTCTTTATCTTATCAAAAGAACAATTAAAGACTTATCATGATGTCTTTGCAAAAGCTGCAGCTGAGGTAATAAACAATGAGCGCTAATACCTTTGGTGAGCTGTTTAGAGTTACTACTTGCGGTGAGAGCCATGGCTTGGCATTAGCAGCTATTATTGATGGTGTTCCCCCACTAATTGAGTTAGACGAATCTGATATTCAACCTGATCTTGACAGACGTCGTCCTGGCTCAACTCGTTATGGCACACCTCGTAATGAGGCTGATACAGTAAAGATTATCTCTGGTGTATTTGAAGGTAAGACTACAGGTACTCCTATTGGTCTTATCATTGAGAATACTGCACAGCGTTCTGGTGATTATTCTGCAATTATGAATTCATTCAGACCAGGACATGCTGACTATACCTATTTATCAAAATTCGGTATTCGAGATTATCGTGGCGGTGGTAGAGCATCTGCTCGTGAGACTGCTATGAGAGTAGCAGCAGGAGCTGTTGCTAAAAAAGTTTTAAAGAAGCTTTTTGATATCACAGTTGATGGCTGTGTAACTGCCATAGGTGAAGTTTCAACTGATATCTATGATGCAAAGGCTGCTCTAGAGAATGAGTTCAACTTTTCTGATACCTCAAAAATCAATGAGTTAAAGGCTTTATTTAAAGATTTAGCTAAAACTGGTGACTCAGTTGGTGCCATCGTACAGGTAAGAGCTCATGGTGTTAAATCAGGCTTGGGTGATCCAGTTTTTGATCGTCTTGATGCTCAGATTGCTTCAGCTATGATGGGCATTAACGCTGTTAAAGGTGTAGAGATTGGTGATGGCTTTGAAATGGCCAAAATGAGAGGTTCTGAGGCTCGTGATGAGCTTACCCCTGAAAAGTTCACCTCAAACCATTCTGGTGGCATTTTAGGTGGTATCAGCTCAGGTCAGGAGATCATTGTTAAGATGGCTTTAAAGCCAACCTCAAGTATACTTGTTCCAGGTAATACCATTGATAAAGAGGGTAAGGTTTGTTCGATTGTAACTAAAGGTCGTCATGATCCTTGTGTGGGAATTAGAGCCGTACCTATTGCCGAGGCAATGCTTGCAATAACTCTTTTAGATGCTGCACTTCGCAATAAAGCTCAATGCTTTAATGTGCCTGCTCAACCTTTTGAAATTCCTGTTGAAGAATAGTATTTAATACTCAGGCGAAAGCCTGAGTATCTTAAGTATCTCATCTTATTTTTCAAAAAAAATTACAGATTACTTCACAACGCTATGCCTTTTTCAGATCACATTTTCTTATCAGATTTAGAGAAGTTTGACAGCTTTGCATTTAAGTTCTTATCAAAACGTGAAGTTGTAATTCAAGATTGTGAATATACTGGTATAGTCTTTTCAGACAGGGCAAAATCGATCTTTTTTGATGAACTATCTCAGGATGAAAGTAGTGATTTGTACCTGAATACAAAGATCTCAGCTCACTATATAAAAAGATCTATTGATGATTACACCAAAGCTCAGCAGACAGTGTTCTCTGTTATCTACAATAAAAGAGTTCAAAACATAATTTTAAAGGCGGATAGAGAGCAAATGCCAGATTTTGTGTCACCAGAGTATGAGAATTCTCTTTTTGTTATTGCTAAAAAGAATTCAGATTATTTTGTTTTTGTAGAGAAAAACTTTTCAAAGATAAAGCTGCTACTAGAAAAGCTAAGCCTTGCAACTACTGTTGTAGAATACGAAAAAGTCTAAAGTTAAGATTTAATCTTAACTTTAACTAACACCTATCTATATAAAAACGGCACCAATTGGTGCCGTTAGACGAATACAAAGAGAAGCGCTATTCCTTAATTCTAATGAGCATATTAGACAGAATTGCTACAATACCACCTGTAGTAATACCTGATGAGAATAGAGTAGAAATTTCCTGAGGGAACTTACTTAAGATTTCTGGTACAAGCTCAACTGATAAACCAAATGAGAAACTTAATGCCATAACTAAGATAGCTTTACGGTTCATCTTTTGGGTTGAAATAATTCTGATACCAGCAGCTGCCACTGTACCGAACATTAACAGGGTAGCACCTCCTAAAACAGGATCTGGAATTAGTGCAAAGATTTTACCTACAGCAGGGAACATGCCTAGTACAACTAAGAATAGAGCAATAAAGTAACCTACATAGCGAGATGCCACACCGGTTAACTGGATCATGCCGTTGTTTTGGGCAAAGATTGAGTTAGGGAAGGAGTTTAGGCAACCTGCTAACATAGAGTTAAAACCGTCAGCTAAAATACCGCCTGAAGAACGTTTTTGGAACTTCTCGCCTTCAATTGGCTGACCTGAAATCAAAGAGTTTGCTGTGATATCACCATAAGCTTCAATTGCGGTGATAAGGTAAACCACACCTAAACCGATGATAGCAGCAGGATCAAAGACTAAGCCGTACTTAAATGGAGATGGAATGTTAAATCCGCCGTAGCTTTGGATTTGAGCAAAATCAACTCTACCTAAGAAATAAGCTATAACAAATCCGATGATAAGACCTAGGACAATAGAGCTCATTCTTAAGTATCTGTTTGAACTTCTGTTAAAGATTAAGATACTGATGATAACTAAAGCTGCCAGTCCTAAATTCTCCATAGAACCAAAAGTTCCATCAGCTTTTGCGCCAAAGCCACCACCACAGGAAATCACACCAACTTTAATTAAGCTCAAGCCAATCAAGGTCACTACAATGCCTGATACTAAAGGAGTGATGATCTTTCTTGTGTAACGTAAGATCCTACTGATGAACATCTCAACTACAGAGCCTGAAATTACAGCTCCAAAAATTGAAGCAAGTCCACCGTTTAAACCGGCACCAATGATAGGTGAGATAAAAGAGAATGAGGTACCCTGAATACAAAGCAGTCCACAACCTATAGGACCTACTCTTCTACATTGAATAAAGGTTGAGATACCTGAAGCCAGTAAAGACATTGAAATCAAATAACTAGTTGTTTCTAAGTCTAACTTTAAAGCACCAGCAATAATTAGTGGAGGTGTAATAATTGCCACAAAGATTGCTAAAAGATGCTGAAAAGCTGCAAACAGAGCCTCTTTTACAGGAGGTCTGTCTTCTAACTTATAGATAAGCTCTGATTTTTGTTCTGTAAGAGGAGCTTCTTTTGTATTATCAGACATTTTGTTTAATCTCTTTTATCTATAAAATCCTAGTTTAAGAAGAGCTCTTAAGATTACTCTTTATCTTTCTCTTTAAAGGTGATCTTGCAGTCATCTAAGCTGTCGATAATAGCTAATGACTCAACCTGATAGCCGCTTTCTCTTAAGAAATCACCACCGTGCTGGAATGATTTTTCAACGATAAAGCCCATGCCTGATAATTCAGCGCCAGCCTGCTTTACTAGATCAATGATGCCTTTTGCTGCATTACCGTTAGCTAAGAAGTCGTCAATAAAAAGTACCTTATCGCCTTTACCTAAGAAATCCTTTGAGCAACATACAGTGTATGCACGGTTCTTTGTAAAAGAGAAAACTTCAGTGGTTAACATGTTATCCATGGTTGAAGGTTTCTTCTTTTTAGCAAATACAACAGGAACGTTTAAAAGGAAACCTACCATGATAGCAGGGGCAATACCTGAAGCTTCGATGGTTAAGATCTTATTGATATCTTTGTTTGCAAATCTGCGAACAAACTCAATAGACATTGACTGCAACAGTGTAGGGTCGATCTGATGGTTGATAAAACTGTCAACTTTCAGAATACCGCCTTCTAGGCACTTGCCATCTTGTTTAATACGTTCAACTAATGGGGCAAAAGGTCTGTAGTGACTCATCATTTGTACCTCTTAAATGACTTTCTTTAATTCTTAATAAAGGAAATAGCGCCATCTGTCTTTGAGACTAGCTCTGCTTCCATATCGTGTTCATCATGAGAGACAATCTTTGCTTTTACAAGATCGCCTACTTCAACACCTTTGGTGTTTGGAATTGAAATTACTCCATCAATATCAGGAGATTCGTACTTTGAACGACCAACTGCTAGGCCATCATCAGATACGTAGTCAATTAAAACCTGATACTCTTTGCCAACTCTATTTTCGAGTTTCTCATAAGAGATTTTTGCCTGAGTCTCCATCAGTATAGCAGCTCTATGCTCTCTTAATTCCTCATCAACAGGATTTAAGTAATCGTTAGCTGCAGCGCCATCAACATCAGAATATGGGAAACAGCCTACACGGTCTAATTTAGCTTCTTTAATGAAATCTAATAGCTCGTTAAACTGTGATTCAGTCTCACCAGGAAAACCGGCGATAAAAGTTGATCTGATAGCAATATCAGGACAGACAGAACGCCAGTTCTCAATAAGGCGCAAGGTTTTATCGATATTGCCAGGACGCTTCATGGAACGAAGAATGGTTGGATTTACATGCTGAAATGGTACATCCAAATAAGGTAATACCAATCCTTCAGCCATTAAATCCACAACTTTATTAGCTTCATCTGAAGGGTAGACATAGTGAACTCTAACCCATCGTTTGAACTGACCTAACTTACGCAAAAGTGATGACAGTGAAGTCTTATTCTTAAGATCCATACCGTAGTCAGAGCTGTCTTGTGCGATAACTAAAAGCTCTTTTACTCCACGACGAACCAAGTCTTCAGATTCTTTTAAAATAGAATCTACTTGTCTAGAACGCAGCGGTCCACGTAATGAAGGAATAATACAGAAAGAGCAGTGATGTCTGCAGCCTTCTGCAATCTTAAGATATGCATAATGAGGAGGAGTAAGCAGAATTCCTGAAGCACCAACATTCTGTCGGTCACTTTCACTAGGTTTACCTACTAGTGAAACAATACCGCGTATAACTGTTGCTCTCATGCCTGGTCCATAAACAGCTGCAACCTGTGGATATCTGTCCATTACAAGTTTAGCTCTAGCACCAAGACAACCTGTCACAATAACTTTACGGGCATAGTTTAGAGCTTCACCGATAGCTTGCATGGATTCTTCGACTGCAGGGCCGATAAAACCGCAGGTATTGACAACAACTACATCACATTTGCTGTATTCGTTTTCGATTCTGTAGCCCATTGCTACAAGCACAGAGGTTAATCTTTGAGAGTCAACAAGATTTTTGGCACAGCCTAGGGAAACTAGACCAATTTTAGGAGTTTTCTGCTGCATTAAATTCTCTTATAGGTTTAATTCTCGATAGCCAAAAGCCAGGTAAAAACCTGGCTTTTTAGCAATTTATAAAGTAATTAGGCCTTGAAAGCACCCTGCAGAGGTGGAACAACCTGCTTCTTACGACTCATTACGCCAGGCATCCACATTACGTCAGCTTTCTTGGTGCCTAACGCTTCGATAACTTTGTTCTCATCATCTGAAGAAAGTAATAACTCTGAACCTTCTTTCATGATGTCAGTTAGAACTAGGATTGCGCTGTGACGGCCTTCAGCCTTAACAGCATTTAACTCATCCTGTAAAGCCTTCTTTAACTCTGGAGTTACCATTGATAAAGAGATTAACTCTAACTGACCGATACCAATCTTCTTGCCACCCATATCAAAGTCCTTGAAGTCACGGAAAATTAAATCTCGTGGTGAAGCATCAAGATTTGACTTAGCCTTGAACATATCCATGCCTAAAGACTCAGTATCAGCAACTGAAGCAATCTTTGCTAATTCAGCGGCAGCCTTCTTGTCGAATTCAGTGCAGGTAGGACTCTTGAATAATACGGTGTCTGATAAGATAGCACATAACATAGCACCAGCTAAATCAGCAGGAATTGCTACGTTGTAGTAGTCAGCTACCATCTTAACGATGGTGTTAGCGCAACCGTAAGGTTGGATCCAGCACTCTAATGGAGTATCTGAGGTTACATCACCTAATTTGTGGTGATCAACGATACCTAAAAGCTTTGCCTTTGAGAAATCTTCAGGAGCCTGTGCAAGATCTGAGTAGTCAACTAAATAAACTTCCTCATCTGCAACTGATGAGATAACTTTAGGAGCCTTTAAATTGAATTTCTTTAAAACGAACTCAGTCTCAGGAGCTGGCTCGCCTTGAGCCGCTGCAACGGCATCAATACCGCGAGATTTTAAAACATGTGCATATGAAAGAGCTGCAACAATTGAGTCTGTATCTGGATTCTTGTGTCCTAGAACTAAAACGCTCATCTGTAATTCCTCAAAATATTTGGTACGAAAAATTTAATCTTGATATTTTACTATTAAAGCGTCATCTAGTCACCAAAATTTCATTAAAAGTAGCGCCTTTTATGTAAATTGTGACCACTCTTTTTGAGGTTGTATCTTCTTTTACTCTATAATGAACAAATTTAGTTATGTAAAAGTGCATAAAGCAAATAATTTAGGCTTGATAAAAGGCGACGGATTTATAAATGATAAAAAAATTAGCTCTAGCAGTAGCAACAACTATGACCTTGTGTTCATTGTCAGTATCAGTGCTTGCAAAGGATAATGATGTAATTGCTTTACAAAAAAGTTGCAATGGAGGTGATCTTGAAAACTGCTATATCGTAGGCACTCTTTATATGGATGGAGACGGTGTAGAAAAAGATTCTTTCTCAGGTGTAAAACTAGTAGAAAAAGCCTGTGAAGGTGGAGTTGTTGATGCCTGCTCATTACTTGGCGAGGTTTATCTTACTGGTAAAGGAGTGAAGGCAAACTCTAATCAGGCAAGTTATTATGTAACTAAAGCCTGTGAAGGTGGTGACATGTATGCTTGCGCTGTTTTGGGATCAATGCATGCTAAAGGGCTTGGCGTAAGACGAAATTTAGATAATGCAGCTACCTATTTTAAAAAGTCATGTGACGGTGGTGAAGGATTTGGTTGTCTTCTTTTAGGCAAACTCTACGAAGATGGTTTTGGCGTTAATAAAAATTATGCCACTGCAAAATTACTATTAGATAAGTCCTGCGCTTTAGGTAATGAAGAGGGCTGTAAAAACGCAAAGTTCTTAGAAGAAAAGCAAAAAAAAGAGACTAAATAAGAAAAAAAGGATACGGTATATGAGTAATTTCAATCAAAAGTTAAAAGTAGCTGTTGTAGCTTTACTTGCAGTAATGAACTTTTCTTTATCAGTAAGTGCTCTCGAGAATTCTCCTGCCAAGACAAATGAAAAAGCATCATCTTTAAACGATGCGATTAAATCCCATATCGTAAAATGCTTAGCCAAAGATGCTAAAGAGTGTTCAAAGGCTGCTGTTTTATTTCAAAACGGCATTGGTGTTACTCAAAGTAATTCTCAGGCCTTAGCCTATTTTGATAAAGCCTGCTCTTTAAATTCAGGTACAGACTGTATGAGATTAGCCAATCGCTATGTGGTTGGCGATGGGGTAGAACTGAACTCAAAGACTGCTTTTTCATATTATAAAAAAGCTTGCAGTGCCAATGTATCAGAAGCTTGCAGAAACTTGGGCTTTATGTTCGAACTTGGCGATGGTACAGAGCAGAATTTAGAAAAAGCTGCTGTGATGTATCAGTATTCTTGCAATCTTAAAAATGAAGATGGTTGCAAGCAGCTAGAAAGATTAGTCTCAAAAGTTAAGAAAAAGTGATTTTTTGTATTGTAATGAGTACAATACTAGTTTGAATATAGCTTTAGCTTGTTAAGTGTAATTCATGTTTTAGGTTTTATTTACCAATTTGTTTGTAAAGTAGTGTTGGTATGAAGTTGTTTAAAGTAACTAAATCAGCAGTGTTGCTAGCATCGTTGTATTCTGCGATGTCTATAGGCATTACTTTGCCTGCTCCACCTCCTGAGTTACCAGATACTCTTACTAAATTTAGAACATTAGAACAGTTAAATGAAGATCGCACTCAAGATAACAGTGCCTATGTACCTTTTACGGAAAATGTTGAGATTGAATCTGCTCCTTTCGTACCAGGAGATGATTCTGCAGGCATTGTAAGAATTGCATCAATATATACTCCAGAGGCTACAGTAGGTGTGCCAGACTATGGTGGAGCTATTGTAAGATTTTATGATCTTGAAGGTATTCCTTGGAATATCGCTTCTGTTCGATGTGAAAACCAGGGTTTTTCAGCAGAGGTCACAGCATCACCATCAGAACTTTTGATTAAACAGGGGTTAGGTGCAGTATCTACCAAAATGGCTGTGTCATTAGAGAACTATGACACTCCTTTGGTATTTACTTTGTCTCCTGTAAAACTTGAGCGCAATGGTACTCCAATTAACACTGTGATCTATGCCGTAAGAATAAAAAGCTATACCAATACACAAGGGTATGTTTTCCCAAATGTGCATGAGGTACCAAAACCCAATCCTCAAGCGCAGGTTGCAAAGTTTGACGGTATCAATTTAAGTGAAGTTGAAAATAATCTTGTAGAGGCTGTAAGAGCTATTAAGCAAGAAGAAACTAAGTAAACGTATTGATTGCTGATAAAAAATTAGAGAACCAAAAGTACAAAAGTAAGTACATAAAAATGTTTAAGTCTTTAATTATCTCTTTATTCTTGATTTTGCCATTATCTGTTAATGCAACTCAGATGCAATGTCATGGACAGGCAAAACACTGGAGAGATGTAGCCTATAGCACAGGTCCCATGAGCAAATACAAAGATTTAAGAAAATGTATTGCCTGGACAGCTTATCAGTTTAATCTCCCTGAGGAACTGATGTATGCCATGTTAGATGTAGAGCGTGGTCCTATTAACGGTACATGTAAGACCAATAAAAATGGTACCCAGGACTGTGGTCCTGCTCAGATCAACGATGTGCGTTTAAAAGAATTAAGACAGTTTGAGCTTACCAAAAGTGATATTAAAAGTAAGCCTTGCCACAATATGTGGGCGATGGGCTATCTTTTAAGACGTGAAATTGAAAAGGCTGATGGTAAGATTTGGCGTGGTGTGGGTAATTATCACTACCATTATTCAGTAAATTCTGAAATTCATAATCGTTATATTAGAAAAGTAAAATCGTCTTGGCGCAAGCTAAACCGTAAGATTGAAAACTATTGCTCTCAACGCTAATTTTCAGATCTGACTAAGACGTATAAAGATTTTTAATATTGGAGCTGACCATGGGAAATTTACGCAATATTCTTGTAGTTATTGAAATAAAGCAGCTACGTCAGCCTGCTCTTGAAAGAGGTATTGCTTTATATAATTATGCAATGGCTCATAATAAGAAAGAGCAAAGACACGATGATGTAAAGATCATTGCTGTTCTTCCTGTAGCTCAGGAACCATGGAATCTGACCAGCTTTTTAGCAGTGGATAAAACTCAGTTTGAAAAAGCTTACAAAAAAAAGCAGGAACGTTGGTTAAAAGCCTATTTAGCAGTTAATGCTATGGGCGTTAAGATTGAGACTAAAGTAATTTTCTCACGAGAAGTTGGTAAAGACTTAGTAGATATCGCCAAAGATAACTGTTGCGATATCTTAATTAAAACTGCTGAAATTCATGGTCTTTTAGATTCAGTGATTTCAACTCCATTAGACTGGCAGATGCTGCGTCATTCAGCAGTTCCTGTATGTATTGCTAAAGATCATCTGTGGACACCATCAGGAACTATTGCTGTAGCAGTGGATTTATCAGATCCTGATGACGAAATGTTAAGACTTACTAATCTGCGTTTATTAAGAGAAGCTCAAAGATTATCTTTGTTTACTGGTTGTAAGATCGCTTTAATTAACGCAATTACTCCTATTATTCCTCCTGTAGCTGTTGATCTTCCAGGCTATACACCTGACAGCGTATATGACAATGCTCTAAAGGAAGGCTGCAAGAGGGCTCTATCTTTTGCAACTCGTCACAAGATCGCTCCTAATGATTGCCACATTGGTGAAGGAAATCTTGATGATGTGATTTATGATGAGTGCAAGAAACTCAACCCAACTGCTTTATTTATCGGAACCTCTGCTCGAAAGGGTATTGCTTCAGCATTAATTGGTAATATCTGTGAGAGAGTATCTGATAATTTAAGCTGTGATGTGGTTGTAATCACTCCAAAGGCTGTAATCAGAAATGTACCCACAGCTAATCCTTCAAAAAGCTATTAAGAAATAATAACTATGCAAAACGATCATAATCTGACAGAAAGGGCAGATGCTTACGCACGCAATGTAAGTCCGTACTTCAATATTGAGGATAAACAGGAAAAATATAAAGCAGACAAACTCTTTAAGAGACTGCGTCGTAAAGTAGGTCATGCAATAGGTGACTATGGCATGATTGAAGAGAATGACAAGATCTTAGTTTGTATGTCTGGTGGAAAGGACAGCTATTTTCTTTTAGATGTCTTACTCTCATTAAAGAGATCTGCTCCAATTAACTTTACTATTATTCCAGTTCACATTGACTCAGGCTTTCCTAATGCACCTGAGTATATGCTAGAAGATCATTTAAAAAAGGTCGGTCTTCCTTATTATATTATCCAGAGGCCGGTCTATGAACTATGCAAAGAGAAGGTGGGAGAAGGAATTCCTTACTGTTCAATGTGTTCACGCCTGCGCAGGGGCTATCTTTACTCTTTTGCCCGTGAAATCGGTGCTAATAAACTGGCTTTAGGTCATCACAAGGATGACTGTCTTGCAACTTTTTTCTTGAATCTGTTTTATTCAGGTATCATGAAGGCTATGCCTCCAATTTTAAGAAATGATAAGGACGATCTGACTGTAATCAGACCTCTTATTTACTGCAGAGAAAAAGATATAGTTTCTATTTCTAAAATAAAAGAGTACCCTGTTCTTCCAAAAGGATTGTGCGGCTGGGGTGAGGATCAGCAGAGGGCCAATATGAATAAGATGATCCGCTCATGGGATAAACAGTTCCCAAAGAGAGCAGATATTGTCTTTAAGGCAATTAAGAATGTAGTCCCATCTCATCTGTTAGATAAAGAGCTGTTTGACTTTTCAAAGATCTCAAACGGTCCTAAGGTAAAGTAAAACAAAAATGGAGCCATTAGGCTCCATTCTTCTGAATCTTTCTTTTAATCATGTCCTGCTATTAACAGCGACAGGATCACACCTACTAGAATGAAGAAGAATCTTAAAGATACCTTTTTCTTATTTTCACAGTTACGAAGTCTTGGTAAGAGATCGGAGAGTGAAACATAGACAAAGCTAGCGCCTGACAGAGCTAAAGCATAAGGAACAAGCTCTTTTACTGTTGATAAGATAAAGTAGCCAATAATACCACCGCTTACACAGCCAAATAAGGCTACACCATTGACAATAAAAGCTCTTTTATTGCTCATTCCCAAATCTAGCATAATGGCATAGTCGCCTAACTCATGAGCTATCTCATGAGAGAGTACAGCAACTGTCACAGCAAAGCCTAAAGCCGGATTAGTCAGATAAGCACTTGCGATTACCATACCATCACAAAAGTTATGCAGTGATGAGCCAAATAGAATTCCAAAAGAACCATTAGCTAGCGAATGACTGTGACCGCAACAGTCAACTTTTCCTTTATTACCTGAGAAAAAGAACATCTCAACGAAAGTTAAAAATAGCATGGAAAATAAAATTACCATGCCGATTTTATGAGGATCGCTCTCTTCCATAGCCTCGGGAATAATATGGGTTACAGCAAGAGTTATCAAAAAGCCCACAGCAATAAGTGACAGAGGCTTTGAATAACGTCTAATCAGCTTTGGACCGATGAGTATGCATAAAAGTGCTGATACTACAGCACTTACAGAACATGATAGTAAAATCAATAACATAGATTTTATTCTCTTGAATTTAATAGAGCTTTGTAAACGTCAAAGGCTTCTTTGGTTTCTTTGACGTCATGAACTCTGACCATCTGAGCTCCACGTTCGATACTTAAAAGAGCACCTGCTACGGAACCTACGATTCTTTCATCTGCTTTTTCAATATTACAAGCAGCTTTAATCATAGATTTACGAGATAAAGCAGACAGTACCGGATAGCCTAAATCCACAAAGTGTTGCATATGATCTAAAAGCTGATAGTTGTGTTTAGCTGATTTTCCAAAGCCAAAGCCTAAATCAAGAATGATGTTCTCTTTTTTAATACCGGCTTTGATTGCATCATCAACTCTGTCTAAAAGGAACTTCTCGACCTCTTTTACAACGTCCTCATAATGAGGATCTGCTTGCATAGTCTTAGGATCGCCCTGCATGTGCATTAAGATCACAGGACACTGTAATTTAGCAGCCATCTCTAAGGCACCATCCAGTCTTAAAGCTCTGATATCATTCCAGATATGAGCACCTGCTTTTACAGCCTCTTCCATAACTTTTGGCTGTGAAGTGTCAATTGAAATCATGACATCAAGTTCTTTTGAGATCTTTTCAACAACAGGAATTACTCTTAATAATTCTTCATCTAAAGGTACAGGAGTAGCCCCAGGTCTTGTGGACTCACCACCAATGTCAATAATGGTAGCCCCTTCTTTTACCATTTGCTCTGCATGTGCTAAAGCTCTATCAAGAGTGTTCCATCTGCCTCCATCTGAAAATGAATCTGGGGTGACATTTAAAATACCCATGATTTTTGGAGTATCTAGGTTCAAAGTTTTATTGTTAAATGAGATTTGCATATTTTTGTCTCCAAAATCAGAATATTAGTTCAAATAGTAGATTTTTGATTATAGCATTGAATGTGATTGCTATCACATTGAAATCAAGATATAAATGCCTTTATTGTGACTTTTTACTTATTTGAATAAAGATGCCAGATCATTCTGAACCTGTTCACGCTCAGCTTTACTATTTTGGATAGGGCTTTGTGAATTGTTCTGCATAACTGCATTAGCTGTGTTTCTTGCAGAAACTTTATTATTAGAAACAGCACTTGAATTATCTATTGTGGAGTTCTTTACCAGAGCCACTTTTTTTACGGAGGCAACTTTTTGTTTTAAGAGGCGTTGAGCAAAAGCTCTTTCCCAAGCAACTTGATTTCTACTCTCGTGTTTTGATGACCAGTAAGAGGTGAAGGCTTTTAATTCAGCTTCTGTAAAAGAACTTTCAGCCAGACCGCACAGAACACAAGCTTCATGAAACGAAGCTGTAGGTCTCCAAGAATTGGTCATATAAAAAGGTTTTGAAGGAAGTTCTTCAACTTCCTTAATAAAAAGGGGCAGGATAAAAGTATTACCTTGCCATGGAGCATCTTCTTTTTCTTTTTTGATAAGACCAGCGTGTTCTAGTTCATTTAAAACTAAACAGGCTACCTCAAAATTTGGCGTAGTAGGAAAGTAAGTGCTGTCTGAAGAGAGGTATGAAGCAATTGATGATAAGTCTGTAAGACACTGGTTCTGCTCAGATCTAGGTCTTAAATAGAGCATATACAGCGATCTTGCAATATGACTTAAATTACTTTTGTTCAGATATTGTATTTCTAATGCGTTCATAAGAAAAATTCTATCATAAGTTTTGATTTTTAAGCTTAATTTAAAATAACACTAGTAAGCTTTTTTTATAAAAAAGCCCTCAAATTTGTACGATTAATATTTATTAAATTTTCAAATTAATATTTTTATTAATAAAAATTTTTTTATGTAACATTTTGAAAAATATCAATTATTTAAAAAATTGAATTTTACTTTTTTAAATCATAAATATCTATGATAAGATTGTTTTATCAGGGCTTTGAACACATAAATAAGGTATGCCATGAGACAGCCTATAAAACAGTTAAAAACTAAAAAAACAGAAGTAATTACATTAGCTACAGCATGCAAAATGTTAGGAATATCTGAAGCTACAGGTAAAAACTGGCTCAGATTAGGCAAGTTATCAGCTAAAGATACTGAAACAGGTAAGCTTATCTATAAGCATGAAGTTGAGAATCTCCTATTATCTTTGAAAAAAGATAATAGCAATGTTTTAAAATCAAGACGTAATAAAACAGCTTTAAAGGGTAGAGAACTTTATGTAAATTACGTCTCAAGAGAATCCCCAAATCATGCAGCTGTCGCTTTATTGGTAAATGGCTTTACAGGTTCTACCACAGCTATTACAGCTTTATTATGTGAATCCTTCCTGCAACTTCTAGTTGATGCCAAAAGAATCAAATCAAACTGTACTAAGCAATACTTTAGAGCATACTTAGAAGGCACTTTAGATGCTGATATTTATGATTGGCTGTTACTTGAGCTTATGGATAAAACCTCAAGAAACACTCTGCTGTCAGCTTCAAAGAAGCTCCCTTCCTTTACCTTACATTTTGTGCCTTTTGAAGATACTTTAGGTCTTATCTATCTGTCTTTGATGGAACTGTCTAAAAGAAGACAGTCAGGACGTTATTACACTCCTCAGTCTTTAACCGATACTGCTGTAGAAACACTTCAGGTATCTAGAGGTCGTGTGTTCTTGGATCCTTGCTGTGGTTCTGGTAACTTCCTGTTGCGCTTATTAAGACGTGGCGCTAGAGTTGAGGATCTGTACGGTTGTGATTTAGATGGGTTTTCAGTTACTTTAGCAAGAATTAACTTTGTTTTATCGGGTAACTGCTCAGATAAAGATACCTTACAAGATCACTTACTAAAGTGCGATACCATTACCTGTAGAAGTCTGCCTCAGGTAGATGTGGTACTAGGAAATCCACCTTGGGGTTCTTGTGATGATGAGAAAGTGGTTTCCCGTTATGCAAGAACTTTAATTTGCGCAGAAAAAAAACGACCATGCTATGCTGATCTTTTCGTTGAGAGATCATTAAATTTATTAAAAGATGGCGGTATTGTTCAGTTCGTGCTGCCAGAAGCATTATTAAATGTAGCTTCTCACGAAACCATTAGAGCCTTTATCACCGAGCATGCCCGTGTGCGTTCTGTACGCTATTTAGGTGAAGTTTTCCATGCTGTTCAATGTCCAAGTGTTATCTTAACCTTAGAAAAAACATCATTCAGTAATGCCTCTGGCGATGTGATTGTGAATGTTGGTGACTCTAATTATATTGTTCGACGTCAAAGAAAAGGTGCTGATTTTAATTTTAAAGTTACAGATCAGGAATCCTTAGTTTTAGACAAGATGGATGATCTTGAGCATTGTGTAAAGTTAAAGGGCCATGCTAAATTTGCTTTAGGTATTGTTACTGGTTCCAACAACAATTCTATCTTTAATGAGAAAATTGAAGGTTCTGAACCTGTATTAAGAGGGCTTGATATTGAGCCTTTTAAAATCAATCCACCTGACAGTTTTATTAAGTATGAAGAAGGAGCTTTCCAGCAGGTAGCTCCAATGGAACTGTACAGAGCTAAAGAAAAATTAGTTTACAGATTTATTGCAAAGTACCCAATCGTAGCTGTAGATACTCACGGTATGTTAACTTTAAACAGCTGTAATTTATTGGTGCCAGAGTTTAAAGACTTATCTGCAACTTATTTAGCTGCAGTCTTAAACTCAAGTGCTGTACGTTTCTACTTTGAAAAGAAGTTCCATACCATTAAAATCTTACGTTCTTTATTAGAAGAAGTTCCAGTACCTGTAGCTTCAAAAGAAGATCAGATGTACATAGAGTTTTTAGTAGAAGAGCTAAAAGAAGCTGATGAAGTAGCATCAAAAGAGATTATTAAGAAGATTGATAGAAAAATTGCTGAGATCTATGGATTGGGCAAACGTGCTTTAAAACTTATAAGTCAAGTTTAATTGCAAAAGCTATCAATTTAATTTAGAATTTTGAAAAATTTTTAGGAGATCTGAACATGTTTAACATGGGTAATATGATGAAGCAGGCGCAAATGATGCAAGAGCGTCTGCAGAAGGCACAGGAAGAGATTGCTAACCTTGAGGTTGTTGGTGAGTCAGGTGCCGGTATGGTAAAGGTAACCATGACAGGTTCACATGAAGTTCGCCGTGTTGAAATTGATGACTCAATTTTCAAAGATGACAAAGAGATCTGTGAAGATCTTTTAGCTGCAGCATACAACGATGCACATCGTCGTATCGAAGAGCAGTCAAAAGAGAAGATGGCTGCTGTAACCGGTGGTATGCAGTTACCTCCAGGTTTAAAGTTACCATTCTAATCATGTCATCTAGTACTCTGCTTGATAACCTAATCGAGTCATTACAGGTCATGCCAGGTGTAGGGCCTGTAAGTGCTACTCGAATTGCTTATTACCTTTTAGACAGAAAACGTCAGGAAGGTTTGAATATGGCTCAAATCATCGAGCAGAGCCTTAAAAACATTTCTTTATGTCCTCATTGCAGAAACTATACAGACGAAGAAAATGAGCCTTGTGAGCTTTGCAAATCTGACAAACGCAGAAGTTCAGGCAGTATCTGTGTAGTAGAAACTCCTACAGATGTTTCTGCAATTGAATCAAGTTCATCCTATTCAGGAAATTATTTCGTACTTCATGGTCATTTAAGCCCATTAGATGGTATTGGTCCTAAAGAATTAGGTCTTGATGTGCTCCGTTCAAGATTAGAAACCGAAGATGTCAAAGAGTTAATTCTTGCACTAAGTCAGACTGTGGAAGGTGATGTTACAGCATCATATATTGCAAGTATGGCTAAAAAATATGGAATTACCGTTTCAAGAATTGCAACAGGTGTGCCTTTAGGCGGAGACTTAGGCTCTGTTGATGGTAATACTCTTGCAATGTCATTTAACTACAGAAGAAATATGTAGTTTGTTTATTGCTGGAGCTAATACCTTAAAAGTGGAGCTTCTCAAACATTAGCTCCACTTAAAATTTCTTCTTATCAAGAAACTGCTAAAATTACTTACCGAAGAAAGGTCTAATCTTGGTTGCTACAGCTGTTGCTGTTTCTTCTTTATTGTTCAAATCAATATATTTCTTTGTCTTCTGACGGTCGTCTACAGATGTTCCTACTCTCTTTCTTAAAGTGTTTGGATAGTAGTTATAGAAGAAATATGTAACTTTAGCTATTTGATTTGGTTTAGCGTCATATCCGTCATATTTGTAGACATAAGACAGAAGATGAGAGCAATCATCTGAAGGATTTAAATTATTGTCAACTTTATAAACTTCAGTCTGGATGCCTAAGTTGTCAACAGCTTCTTTAATATAATTGGTAAGAGGTGAGTGTCTATTATCTTGAATACAAACTTTTGTAATTGGATGTTTATTGATTTCAGCTTGATTTACTTTTGTAGCAGTAGCACAACCAAAAAGCATAACTGTTGCCAAAGACATTATTGATATTGTTTAATCATAAATATTCCTTTTTTGTTTGATAAGAGATTTTTATTGGATACAACTTCGAAGCCAAGATTAATTTATAGCAGAAAATAATTGTGTGACTTTACTCAACTTTTGTATTTGAAATTTAATTCAAAATGCTGATAACAATGCGGTTTAACACTGCATTTGCTCTTTAAAAATGTGATTCAGAGATCAAACTTTAGGTTAAAGTATTAATATTCTATGCTCTGTAACTTAATGAAATAACAGCAGAATATTAGTATGACACCAAAAGTAACTTTGATAAAAATGATGAACAGTTCTTACAGAGAATTATTGAATTAAACTTCAAAGCTCCAAGATGTCAGAGTGTTATTAAGTATTGTTTCTCAGAAGTAGCATCCGTAATCCTAATGGCTAGGATTGCAGGAAAAAATAACTGCAGAACACAAAGGTTATTCAGGTTAGAGGATCTAGAGGCTTTACAGTCTTTATTCTATGGCTTAGATGATGAAGTCCCATGTGAACAGACCATCAGAAGAGTTATATCAGGAGTAAAGGCAGAGGAAACAATCAAGTTCTTGACTGAGTACTTTGCTGTATACCAGAAGAACTCACAATCATCAGAAGATGAAGTTTCATTATCTAAAAGAGACGTTATAGTAGCTGACTGACAGAATATCAGAGCTACAAGACAGACCAAGAAAGGTAATGATGCCCGTAAGAGCACAGGCTATGATTTGGTCAGCCTATATTCAACCAAGTATGGTTTAACCATATCTCAGAGAGCTGTAGATAAGAAGAACCATGAAGCAGAAGCTATCCTTGAGATGATAGCAACTTTAAAACTTAGAAACTGTATTCTCACATGGGATGCTATCAATACTAGAGCTGTAACCTTAGAGGCTGTAGTAGTAAAAGCATTAGCAGACTTCTTAGGCTGCCTTAAAGATAACCAAGGTGAACTCTTTGATGTAATTGAAGAAGCATTCAGTATGTTAGATGTAGATAAGTTTCAAGGTGAAGTCCTATCCTCTTCTAGAACCAGTACTGACCATGGCAGAATTGAGACTAAAGAGATTTCTATTCTCAATGCTGAAGATATCTTAAGCACAGAGCTGAAAAGAAATTTGACTCACGTTCATTCTGTAATCAGAGTAAGAACCAGCAGAATTTATAAAGGTTCTGGTGTTCAGACTGAAGACAGAGAAGACAAGTTCTTTATTAGCTCTATTACTCCTGATGGTTTAGATGATTCTTTTGCAGCTACTATGCAAGATATCATTCTCTCAAGATGGCAGATTGAAAGTCGTCACTGGGGTATTGATGTAGTTTTTGGTCAGGATGCATTACCTTTAAGAAATAAAGAGTACATCGAGAACTCAACTGTCTACACCAAGATTGCCTGCAATGTATTAAGCTACATTAGAGAGCATGTACCTTACTACAATGGTAAGCCATGGTCTTTTGAAAGCTTACAGATTTTAGCTAGAAAAGCTCAAACCAACTTTATGTTCCTAAAAGCATTCTTTACTAAAGATATGTCAGAAATAGAGAACGATGAAAGATTCATTGGTATCTTTTACAAAGAGAGAGAACCTACTGGTAATGATGTACCTGATAACCTTGAAGTTACAGTTCATGAGAACCAAGTAGATGACAGCTTCATGCTAGCTAATCTGGTAAGACGAAGTAGCAAGATTAAAAGCAAAAGAAAACTCCGTTAGAGTCTTATTTCTGAATCACATTGTTAAAGAACGCCTTTGTTGGTAACAACTGAGGCTTTTGGTCGTGGCTTAATAAAATAAGCCACAACACAAGGCAGATAAATCTGCCTAAAACTGGTTAAAATTTGGTTTCAACATCATTGTGATTGCGATCTATGCGTGTTGTCGCAATAGAACCATTTTAATAAGGAAATCGTTATAACATTGATACGTTTATTTATGGATATCCGACTGAATAAAAGGGGCGGTACACTTGTTTTCACAACACACTATCCTGAATTGCTCGATGAATATGACCGAAATGATAGGATCTGCATTGTACGCAACCGGAATGGTATCACAGTTGAGAATTTGAGTAATATTCTAAAACGTAATGATATCAAGAAAAGCGACGCCTATCAGAGTGGCTTTCTTGAGGGAACAGCCCCAGCATATGAGGCATACCTTAACTTAAAGAAGAACCTTGCCACTTCGATACAATAAGGAGTGGAGTATAAAGTTACATTGTATATTTGGCATTATTGCCATAATTTAAATGTAGGATTGGCATAAAGTTATACATTGTAGACTTTGAATAGTTACAATAGCTATGATAAGAGAGTTCACTGAATTAAAAGTACCTGAAGATAACTGTCATAAGGAAATGCAAAAGTTTTGGCCTAAAGTAGAACTTACCAATATGCAGTTTTCTACAAGAAGTTAGGAGAATTAAGATGTCTAAGCAAGATATCATAAGAATACAGCTAAATTACTATTTATCTAAAAACATCGATACTCTTAAGAACGAGTTTTATGGCGAAAATGGCATATGGTCTAAGTATCATGCTTTTACAGAAAGATTCAAGCTTGAGAAAAATGATGTTTATTGCATTAAAAATCTAAATAATCCTAATAGTCCAAATAGTAAACCTCTAGATCTTGATACATATTGTCTTGGTCTAGATCATAAAGATCCTTCTCACAGTGGCGAAAATAATTTTGGAGCTTTTTCTTGGTGGGTAGAGTTTTACTTAAAAGATTTAGGTAGTGTTGGAGGAACAAGCTCTGGTGCTCACGGTATTTATTTTGGTAAGAGCTGTTATCAGAATAGTAAAAATAAAGATGTAAAGGAAGTCGATAAGACCAAACTACAAGATAAGTTTCAAAAAGAAACATACTATTGCATAAAAAATAAATTAGGTCTTTCACCTAATAATGGATCTTCCGAAGATTTTGAATGTAAGCCACAAGAAGTAGTCTTAAACAAGATTTACTATTTGTTTAATATGAAAAAGCCAGATACAAACCTTATCCCAATCTTTAAAGAAGATTCACTCGATAATGTTGTAAAGCAAATTGTTTTAGATGAAAGCACTCAATTAAATAACTGGGAGAGCAAATCTCAAGCAATCTTTGAGCAATTTGTTACTTTTCTCGATTCAAAACAAAATAAAATAACAGAACTTGACTCAATACCAACAGCATCAGGTGCAGACAACAATAAAGTTGAATATGTAACCATTAACGAAGGGTTAAAATCAACGGCAATTAACCTTTTTAAATCATATTGCTTTGGTTGTTTCTTCTGGTCAACTTTTGAAAATCAAGGTGGCTTATCAAATAAGATTGATGAGCTAATTTCACGAGGTGATAAGAATATCATCTTAACTGGAGCACCAGGTACAGGAAAGACCTTCGCTTGTCAAAGCTATGTTCGTGAACAAGTTTGCAACTTTATAGATAATCTTAAAACTGTTGATGGCAATGATCAAAGCTCTTCTTTTACCCCCGATTATTTTATTAAAACAGTTCAGTTCCATCCTGGCTATGACTATTCTGATTTCATTGAAGGTTTAAGACCAAAAAGAGTTGATAGTAGCATCATATATGATAGAAAAGATGGCATATTTAAGAATTTCTGTAGGCAAGTTGTAAATTTCAACGAAAAACATAAAAATGATAATTTATCTAAAAGCGCAAAATTTTTTTTCATCATTGATGAAATCAACAGAGGTGAAGTTTCAAAGATCTTCGGTGAAGCTTTCAGTATGATTGAAACTGATAAAAGAGCTCCTGTTGGTTCTGATCCTAAAGATGTAACTAACAAAGTAGAAACTCAATATTCATCTTTAATTGAAGATGAAAATGATCCTTTTCAACATGGCTTCTACATCCCTGAGAACGTTTATATATTAGCAACCATGAATGAGATTGATCGTAGCTTGGAAGCTATGGACTTTGCTTTTAGAAGACGATTCTCTTGGCTAACAGTTGAAGTTCAAGATACTCTCAATGAAATCATCGTTAACTCTGTTCTTGATGATTGTACTAATTCTGTGTCAATTTGTATGAGTAAAATTGAAAAATCATTTAATGATCTTAATGATCTAATAAAAGTCAAGCTTGGATCAGACTATATGCTAGGAGGTTCATATTTAACCTCACTTAAAAATTCTAGCAGAACAAAAGGTAAAACTTTAAAAGAAGAGCTGTGGAATAACCATTTAGAGCCAATTATTAAAGATTACATTAAAGGTACAGATGGTAAAATAGAGACCTACAAAGATAAATTTGTGGACTCGAATAATGAAGACTCAAAAAAAGATCCTCTTAACGAAAAACAGTAAGCTCTAATACAAATGCTTAGTAGCAAAAATAATAATGTATATTCTTTCCGTGATAACAGCCCCATATTTGATGAGCTTTTTTCCGAAGATAAAAGGCAAAAAAAACAGGCTCAAGATGATGTTGTTGCTAAAGTAAAGTTTGCAAAGATCTTTATCTGGTCATCAGAAGGTTTGGTTCAAAAAGAACTGTCTGATGCCACTAATGGAACTGTCTTTGTAAAAGATACAGATATAGATACAGATATAGTTTTATTTAGAAAATTAGGCTCTCAGTGGTTTACAGGCAATTACGTCGGTGTCTTATCTTTAGGTAATGATGGCAGTATTGAGATTTACTCAAGGTTTGAAGATGACAATCACAGGTTTGCATTTATAAACCACATGCTCAATAAGATCTATGATCTTAATGATTTGTTATTAACCAAAGGAGGTAATAACAAAACTGACATCAACTTAGATTTTTTATTAAAAATAACTTTCTTATCCAAACTTAGAAAAGCCTATCGTGAAGGCGAGTATAAATCCTATGAAAAAGTTTATAAGAATGATACAGCTCCTAGAGGCACTATCGATATTGCACGACACATCAAATTAAACCTGTGTCCTGAGAACTACAAAGTAGCTTATTCCTATAACGAGTACACCTCAAGGAACAGTTACATCTATCTTGTAAGACTTTGCTATGAAATGCTTTTTGAAAAAGTCAAAAAGCCTAAAGGAAAGGAAATTGATGATCTGCTGTTCAAATCTCAAGACTACTGGTCTTATGATAAAAGGCAAATCATTCACAAAAATGAGAACAAACCTATAACATCACCTTTGTTTAAGTGTCACAGAGATCTTCAAAAGTTCTGCCTTGATGTTTTAAAACACAAGAAAATGACTTTAGACAGTTTTGGTACTGAAGACGGTAAGTATGGTGTCTTAATAGACTGTGCCTGGCTTTGGGAAGAGTATGTGGCAACCTTGCTAAAAGATTACTTTATCCATAAAACTATGTCGTCTAAAGAAAAGGATTGCCTTTTTGCAGATGAAAAGGGTAAACCAATTCAAAGAATTATTCCTGACTATGTAGGAAAGAACTATCTGCCTGTAATTGCTGATGCTAAATACATGAACCTTTATGGAAAACGAGATCTTCAGGATGAACAGAGGAACAGTGTTTATTATAAAACTGTCATGTACATGCTAAGGTATCAATCTAAGTTAGGCATGATCTTTTATCCTTCAAAATCAAAAGGTGTAATCGCTGAAGAAAATTCTCTAGATACAGCAGAAGGTATTAAGCCACAAGAGAACGCAGAAGGCAGTAAAACTAAAGCTAACGTTGATCGTTGGTCTATTGAGTCTAACGATAATAGCTGCAATGACAAAGCAAGATCATTCCATCTCATCTCTTTGAATTTAAATTGTCTAACCGATAAAGATGCAGTAGTTGACGAACTTAGTGAGGCAGAAGATTCTTTTAAAAGAGCTGTAAAAGAGAGCATTGAATCACTTAACAAGATCTTGGAGAACACAGGAAAGTCGACAGGATAGTTAACATGATAGTTTACGTGACAGTTTGCAGAATATTACAGTGATTTGATCACAGGATTGAGAATGTCATCAATTACTGATGAGATTTTAGAAAGATGCTGGGACTATCTTTTACCCGTTAAGGTTGATGATATTGCCTCAAGATTAGGTGTTACCATAAGACCTCTAGATGAAGATCTTTGTAAAGATTACAGTGGATTTGCTTTTGTCGATAGCACAACAGGAGATAAGCTCATTTACTATAATCAATGTGAGTCGTTTAACAGGCAACGTTTTACTATAGCTCATGAGTTAGGTCACTTGGTTTTAGAACATACTGTATTTAAAGACAAGTTCTATGATGACTTTAAGGTGAACTTTATAAAGTCATCGATGATCATTTTGAAAAAGAAGCTAACATATTTGCATCTGAATTCTTAATGCCATCAAAAGCAGTCTTAAGATTAGCAGGTTCCAAGGTCAGTAGAACTGAATGTGATTTAGCGGTTTTGTTTAATGTTTCTATTGAAGCTGTAGATTGGAAATTAAGGTACCTGAAGATTATTGATTAAATATCAGCTTTTCTAACAGTAAAATATTTATATATAAATAACAAATTATAAATATATTATTAGAATAATTTAGTTAAAATGTATCTAGATGTTGGTTCATCAGATATTTATTCGATAAATATAGTGTTTTTAATTGAGCACTAGATGAATGTCACACAACTGTAACTTGACCAAAATTATTCAAATAATTTCTTTTCAACTGTATACATTTCTGTTTTTAACTCTACACATGATTGTTTGACAATCATATTTTTATCATATGTATTGCCATTTTTTTTTTGATATTAATCACATATTTTTTTTATTTGCACTATTTATAAACAGTTGTCGTGACTTAATTTGAACCTTCTATCACTTTTTTGTTTGCAGAATATTTATTACTTTGTATCTTGAATTTGTTTTTTTGCGTCCCCATGTAGTTTTCTAGTTGAAAAGGTGTCATACCTTACCTGTGAAATATGGAGAATAATTAAAAATGACAGCTACTGTACATGGCTTTCAGACTCAAGTTACTAAACTTTTAGATTTACTAGCAAATTCACTGTATTCAAACAAAGAAGTATTTCTTCGTGAGCTTATCTCAAATGCATCAGATGCTATTGATAAGTTGCATTTCCTGTCTTTGACCAATCAGGATTTAATTAAAGATGATCCAACTTTTAAGATCCAAATCCGTCCTGATAAAGACGCTAAGACCTTAACCATTACTGATAACGGTATTGGTATGACCTTAGATGAGGCAAACAGCCACTTAGGCACTATTGCTGAGTCCGGTACCGAAGCTTTCATGAAGAATCTAACTGGTGATGCCAAGAAAGACTCACAGTTAATCGGTCAGTTCGGTGTTGGTTTTTATTCTGCATTCATTGTTGCGGACAAAGTAACTGTAGTATCACGTTCTGTAAATGCAAAGCCAGAAGAGGGAGTTCGCTGGGAATCAGACGGTAACGGCACCTTTACCTCAGAGAACGTAAATGTTCCATTCCGTGGTACTCAGATTATCCTGCACTTAAAGGATTCAGAAAGTGAGTTCCTAGATACTTGGAAACTTCGCGAGTGCATTACTAAGTACTCAGATCATATTTCAACTCCTGTAGAACTATACGAAGAGAAGTATGAAGCTCCTAAAGAGGGTGAGGATAAGGATGAGAAAAAAGAGCCTAAGAAGAAGTTTGAGTATACTCAGGTTAACAATGCTCAGGCTTTATGGACAAGAGCTCCAAAAGACATTAAAGCTGAAGAGTACAACGAGTTCTATAAACATTTAAGTCACGACTATCAGGATCCATTAACCTATGCTCACAACAAGGTTGAAGGTGATCTTGAATATACATCATTACTGTATGTTCCAAAGCAGGCTCCATGGGATTTATATAACCGTCAGAATGAGCATGGTCTAAAGCTGTACGTTCAGCGTATATTCATCATGGATAAGGCAGAAGCCTTCTTACCTAACTATTTACGTTTTATCCGTGGTTTGGTTGATACTAATGCACTTCCATTGAACGTATCACGTGAATTATTACAGGAAACAGCTGTAACTCGTAAGTTAAAGAAAGCTTTAACCAAACGTGTTCTAACCATGTTAGACAAGTTATCAAAGGATAAAGAGAAATACGCTGAGTTCTACAAGCAGTTTGGTAACGTTTTAAAGGAAGGTCCTGTTGAGGATTATGACAATAAGGATGCTATCTTAAAGTTATTGCGCTTTGCTTCAACTCATAATGAGTCATCAGTGCAGGATGTAAGCTTTGAAGACTACATTTCTCGTATGAAGGAAGGTCAGGACAAGATCTACTACATTACAGCTGAAAGCTATGAGGCTGCTGTAAATTCACCTTATCTTGAGAACTTAAAGAATAAGGGTATTGAAGTACTTCTAATGTGGGATCGTGTTGATGAGTGGTTAATGGGCAACATCACCGAGTTCTCAGGTAAAGAGTTCGTTTCTGCAAATTCTCAGGACTTAAAGTTAGGCAAATTAGCTGACGAAGAGGAAAAGAAGAAGCAAGAGACTGTAGCTCAAGAGAATAAAGATCTAGTAGAGCGCTTCAAGAAAGCTTTAGGTGATAAGGTTAAGGATGTAGTTGTATCAACTCGTCTTATCGATTCTCCTTCATGCGTTATTTCAGATACCAACCGCATGATGACCATGCAGATGCGTCGTCTGCTTGAGGCAAGCGGTCAGAAACTGCCTGACGAGAAGTACACTCTTGAGATTAACCCAGAGCACAAGCTTGTTCAAAAGGCTTATGCTGAGGCTGATGAATCAAGATTCTCACAGTGGGCAGATCTGATCTATGAGCAGGCTTTACTTGCCGATCAGGGTGCTCTAAAAGATCCAAGCACCTTTGTAAAGGCAATGAATACTCTGCTTTTAGGTTAGAAAATGTTATTTTGGGGCTAATTCGCTTTTGGGGATTAGCTCCTAATTTTAAAGGAGATCTGATGAGCTCCTTTTTTTATCTCTCACGTTTTACTTTAAATCCATTCTTTCTATTTACATTTCTTAACTTCTCTTTAACAAATTACTTTAATAAGCACATTTTGATTTAACAGACTCTACTTAACATAAACAACGTGCAATGAGCACAGAGAAATAAATTTAAGAGAGTAAAAATGAAAAAGTCATTATTAGCTTTAGCAGTTTTAGCTGCAACAGTTTCAGTAAATGCAGCAACAGTTTACGATAAAGATGGTGTGTCATTAAAGGCAGATGGTCGTGTACAGGCTGTAATTTACAATGGTGCTAACAAGTTAGCAGGTGAAAGCGATTCTACATTACAGAATTCAGCACGTTTTGGTATCGGTGGTTCTACTAAAGTAGGTATCGTTAAGTTAATCGGTTACTCACAGTGGGATATGGCTGATGGAAACTCAAAGGTAGGTAACGGTATTAAAGGTCGTGATCAGTTTGTTCAGGCTGATATTGAGAACTTTGGTGGTTTTAAGGTAGGTCGTTTTAAGGGCGCAATTAACTTTGTTCAGTCTGTAACCGACGTATTTGATGACTACGGCTGCAATGCAATTACAGCAAACGATGAACGCAACTCAGGCCGTATCGAGTACGCTTTTGCAGCAAACGGTTTTGACTTAAAGTTAGGTTACTTAACTGCAAACGATTCTTATAAGTTAGAGCAGGGCTTTAAGGCTCACAAGACCGTAGCAGTTAACGATGGTGCTTCAATTGTAGCAGGTTATACCTTCGATAACGTAGGCTTTGGTCCATTATCAATTCGTGCAGGTTACGAGTTAATCAATGGTCAGAATGATAACCGCTTAAATGAAAATGGTTATGCTGTTTATCTGACAGATCTTGATAAAGTTAATGCCTATTCAGTTGGTGCTTTATGGGGTGATCTTGCTCAGGGATTCTACACTGGTTTAGTTTACAACAACCGTACCTTCAAGTTTCGTGAGGCTAATGTTGAAGACTTTAAGACCAAAGGCTTTGAGTGGGTAGTAGCATATACCTTGGAGTGTGGCGTAAGCTTTAGAACAGGTTATAACGTAATAAACTTCAGCCAAGATGGCAAGTATGCTAAGGGCATTGACTACACACAGAAGTCAATTCCAGCTTACATCAACTACCAGGTAACTCCAAACTTCAACGTATGGACAGAAGCTCGCTTTGATTTAACCAATGAAGACGATTTAGCTGGTATTAACAATGCTGGTATCAATGCTTCTTATTCATCAGATAAGAACTTTGCAAGCTTAGGTGCTCGTTATACCTTCTAATTTAAAAATTGATATTGATTAGATAGATAATTCCTATTTTCCTGCCAAATGTGGCAGGATTTTTTTTATTGAAAACTTACTTTACAAGTCTTGATGCTCTGCTAAATGCTTTAGAAAAGCCAGACAGACTGAAATAAAGATCTAAATTTCCTATCTTAAAATTGACTTTATTCCCACTTTTGAACAATTTTACTAACTCATCATTCTTGCTTTGAGGTACAAAGCATTCACTTACAGTTTCGTCTTCAACACATTTAGCTTCGAATTTATAGCTTTTATTATCATCTACTTCAATTGCAATATCCATCAGGTAGTACTTAGGTTCTATTCCTCTATTAGCTCGATCTTTTGTTCTGACAATTTCAATGAGATAAAGCTCAGGAGTTAAAAAATCAAGAAAGATACCAACGTTATCCTGTACATATTTAGTCCCCATTCTTGCTGTTTTTTGACCATCCATAACAAATGATCCTGTTATCCAGTCACCATGCTCTTTTTCGTTTGAAAAGGTACCGTTACCTGCTATACATGATTGATGGATGGCAAAGACAGCTAAACAGCTAAGCGTGAAATTTTTTAGTAATTTTGAGATAATCATAGAGTGAACCTTAATATCAACATCTACGATTTTTGTGGCTGAAGAAACAAAAGACAAGAGAAAACGTAAGAGTATGAGGTTTGTATCTCAATATTGTCAGTGCCTTTCTAATTTTGTAGAGATGCTTAATGCTTCTTTGTAATTGAGAAGTGAATAAATGCGTATATTAGCTCTATAGAGCTAAGTAAGCAGCATAATACATGTATGTTAAGATTGATAATCACACATTAACTCAACATAATCTAAGGTGTGATTGTCAGAAAAGTTATTACATGAAGAATTTAGAAAAAGTAAAAAATCTTGCTCAATTGTCGTGATTACCTTCGCACAGCTTAACTCTTTAGGAATACAAAGAAGTGTGTTACAAGAGCTTGTAAAAAGTGGTGAAGTATACAGATATGCTCGAAGCCTTTCTTTTAAAGCCAGTAAACAAAGGTCTTTATTATCTGGTGGAAACTTATCTTTATAAAAAAAATAAACCTGCCTATCTAAAAGAAGGGCAGGTTTAGGATTTTATCTATTTACGACCTATTATTCCTGAATCTCAGGTAACTTGTCTTTAACTTCCTTGTTTACGATGTTTGCAACACAAGAATCTGACCAAACATTTAATGCTGTTTCAATCATATCAATTACAGCATATACAGGAAGAATGATACCCATTAGAGCTACTGGAACGTTCATTGATGATACTAATGAAAGTGTTAAGAAGTAGCATCCCATAGGAACACCAGCATTACCTACAGCAGCAAAGGTTGCAATAAAGATCCAGGCTACGATAGTACCAAAGCCGATATCAATACCTGCATTCTGTAACAGATAGATGGAGGTGATAAGAATGAATGCTGCGCAACCGTTCATGTTGATAGTGGTGCAGATTGGTAGTACGAAACGTGAAACTCTTTTGTCTACCTTTAAGTTATCTTCAGCTGAAGCGATAGTAACTGGTAGAGTACCTGCTGATGACTTTGAGAATAAAGCTACAGCTAATGCAGGTAACATTCCACGAGCAATCTTTAATGGGTTTAAACCTCTTAAGAGTAAGATTGTAGGTAAGATGATGAACATCTGGATTAAGTTAGAGCTAATTACAGCACCAAAGTAAGATGCGATACCACCGATGATTACACCTGCCTCTAACTGAGCTACTAACTGAGCAGTGAAAGCTAAGATACCGATAGGTAAGATCCTGATTAGCCAGTGAATCAGAACAAATAACAGATCCTGGAAACCAATGATGAAGTTTAGAAGAGTATGTTTTGTCTCAGTTTCTGGTAATGAAGCAATACCAAGACCAAAAGCTGCTGCAACTAAAAGAATTGATAGAACATTACCTGCAACAAAAGGCTGTAGTAAGTTGTTTGGAATGATGTTCTGAATGTGCTGTAAGTATGATAAAGACTCATACTGAGATACAGCAGCTGCTGCAGACTCACTTGGATTGGTTACGTTAGCAGGAGCAATATAAGTAAATAAAATTGCACCAACTAAAGCAGCTAAGATAGTAGTTAATAAGGTGTAGAAAATGGTGTGACCGAAGATAGTACCACCTTTAGAACCTTTAGATAACTTAGCTAAAGTTGAGATTAAGCTTACAGCAATTACAGGAACTGCAACAAAACTGAATAATCTTGTGAAAACAGTTGCAATGAAGTTAAAGATCTCATTTAGGGTATCATTGCCAACATAACCTAATATAGCACCTAAGATCAGTGCACCAATGTAAAGAACAGCTGTTATAATTCTGCTCTTCTTGCTAATTGAGGCATAAGCAGTATTAGTTGCCTCATCAATTCTCTGTGAATTTTCTGACATAAATCATCCTATTGTTAACGTTGTGATGCCGTATGTGTTATTTGAAAAGCCACCAGCATCTTTATTATTAGAATTAGTCCTGATGATATAAAGCTGTTGATAAGTATCTGTCACCGTTATCAGGAAGTATAACTACGATGGTTTTCCCTTCATTCTCAGGGCGTTGTGCTAATTGTAAAGCACCGGTTAGGGCAGCACCTGATGAAATACCAATGAATAGACCTTCATTCTGAGCTAATAGACGGCCATTGTTAAAGGCATCCTCATCTTTGACACCAATGATCTCATCTACAACAGCCTTGTCGTAAACACCTGGAATGAAACCAGCTGAGATACCTTGGATCTTGTGAGGACCAGGCTTACCACCTGAAAGAACAGGTGAAGCTGCTGCTTCTACAGCTACAACTTTAATATCTTTATTCTTTTCTTTTAAGAATTTACCTGTACCTGATACTGTACCACCAGAACCTACTGCTGATACAAAAATGTCTACCTTACCTTCGGTATCTTTGAAAATTTCAGGACCTGTAGTCTCGTAGTGAGCTTTTGCGTTTGCCTGATTTTCAAACTGCTGAGGAATAAAGGTATTTGCTGATGCTTTTGCTAACTCCTGAGCTTTTTCGATAGCACCTTTCATACCTTTAGCGCCTTCTGTTAGAACCAGGTTAGCACCATAAGCTTTTAAGATATTACGTCTTTCAACTGACATAGTCTCAGGTAAAACTAGAGTAACAGACAGACCAAAAGCAGCACCAACTAAAGCTAAACCGATACCGGTATTTCCAGAGGTAGGTTCAATGATCTTAGTATCTTTGTTGATTTTGCCTGAATCTAAAGCATCTTTTATCATGAAATAAGCTGCTCTATCTTTTACAGAGCCAGAGGGATTCATAGCTTCAAATTTAGCTAAGATTTTTGCTTTTAAGTTTAACTTTTTCTCAAGATTTGATAACTCAACTAATGGGGTGTTTCCAATTAGCTCAACTACTGACTTATATACTGCCATATGTGCTACTCCAATTTTATTTACTGAATTCTTTTGATATCGTTAAAGATTGTTTATCTCTTTTCAATGTCTATATGAAAACATATATAAATCAAAAACAAAATACCTAAAAATGAGTGTTATTAATATTTGCACCAAAAGTAAACATTTTTGAATAAAAAATCTTTAAAATTCAATAAACTAGAAAACATAGTAGTTTACTAAGTTTTTTATTAAAAATTAAATTCCTATATGAGTACTAGGTAATTCTTTTAAAATTATGCATGTATAAAATCATCATGATATTGTTATATATAAAATATTAGTTTTAGAAATTATTCTGTGCATAATGTTACATTACTTTGTTTTTAACTTTGTTTGCAAAATATCGTAAAATTAGAAAAGTTTAATTTATTGAGTTTTTTTTATATGGCAAACGAAGAGCTATTTCCGCTCAGCATGATAGACAATATCCGAGCACATCCTGAAAATTATCGTCTTTTAGAGAAGATCCCTTTAACTATTGAAGGTGTAGATACTCATTTTCCTATAAAACTCAATGAACCTGTTCAAGGTGAGAAGTTATATTCAGTAGTCTTTTTAGACACTGAAACTACCGGTATGGATCCTTTAAAAAACAAGATCATTGAATTAGGAATGGTAAAGGCAACCTTCTCATTAGAAAGAAAGTTACTTATCTCTGTTGATCGTTACTATGACGAGTTTGAAGATCCTCAAGAGCCAATTCCACCAGAAATTGTAGCTTTAACGCATATTACTGATGAGATGGTTTCAGGCAGATGTTTTGATGATGAAATGGTTGCTAACTTCCTATCAGGTCGCCCTTTAATCGTAGCTCACAATGCTGCCTTTGATAGACCTTTCTTTGAAAAGCGATTCTCAACCTTAACCAATCTTTCATGGGCATGTTCTTTAAAAGAGGTTCCATGGAAAACTTTAGGTTTCCCCGGTGCAAAGCTAGAATACTTAAATACCTTCTTAGGTTATTTCTATGAAGCTCACAGAGCTTATGTTGATTGTTTAGCTTTGTTGTGGGTCATGTATGTAAGAAGTGATGCTTTTGGAGCTCTTGTAAAGAGTGCTTTAACACCAAGTATTAAAGTTATCATTCAGGGCAACACCTTTAGCATCAATCAGGATCTAAAGAGACTAGAATTCAGATTTGAACCTAATACAAAGTCATGGGTTCGCTTTGTAGCAGATAAAGAACAGGCAGAGAAGTTAAAAACAACTCTTGAGACTACCTATAAGGAAGGCTCTGTTAATTTCTCAGTTGAATTTAAAGAATTCAATGCAAAGACACGATATAAACGATAATGTCTTTATAGATATTCTGAATTTTTAATCAAACGAGGATTATTGAGACAATGGGGTTAGATTTATGAACAATCTTGTAAAGAAGGGTACTTCCTTTTTTAAAGAATTCCAGAACTTTGCTGTAAAAGGTAATGTAATGGACATGGCCATCGGTGTGGTTATTGGTACTGCATTTGGCAAAATCGTGTCATCTTTAGTTGCTGATATCATCATGCCTTTAATTGGTCTTTTTGTGGGCAGCATTGATTTAAAAGATCTTGCTTTTACATTAAAAGATAAGACTGATGATGCACCTGGAATTGTTTTAACTTATGGTATCTTTTTACAGAATGTCTTAGATTTTATCATAGTAGCCTTTGCTATCTTTATCTGTATTAAGATCATCATCAACTTAAAGCACAAGGTATTAAAGGATGAGAAAGCGGAAACAGAAGCTGCTCCTGAGCCTGAAAATATTGTGCTTTTAAGAGAAATTCGTGACCTCTTAAAAGAGAAAAATCAGAAGTAATCATAGATTAGTTAAAGATAAGAGCTCAGCATTTTAATGATCCTGAGCTCTTTTTGTATCAGCTCAAATTAGGTTCAAGACTCTACAACAGCCGATAAAATATGAGTAACAGATACAAAGAAGAACTCTCATTAAGCTCTCTTCAATCTCTTACTCAATCTTTATGGTGTCTATCAGCGAAAACAAAAAAGCTCAGATTTTACTCTGAGCTTTTTTTTAGAGTGAGTGTTAATTATTCATCAAACTCTTTGTTGATAGCGTTCTTCTTGATGGCGATACCGCAGACATCTAAATCGTTATCAGCATCCTCACTAAACTCTTTGCTGTCTTTATAAAGAGCAATTAACTGATCATAGGCACTTTTTTCGCCATTTTTTTCTGAAATTTCAATTACTCTATCAAGACCATAGTGCTCGTTATCTTTGTTTACAACGTCTTTGATACCGGCACCAGCAAATACCATACTATCAAGATAGGTGAACTTGCCTTTTGAGTTTACATAAACGATTAGTTTATCAGAGCAAAGCTCAAGCTGAGTCTCAACAGGTTCAACTGACTGTCCTTTGTGCTCATGAACCACAATAGGTGACTTCAGTCCTGCCTGAGAGAAGATAAAGTTACCGGTGTACTCGCTTAAAATCATGGCAAAAATCGAGATGGTAAAGTTCTCTCTCTTCTTTTGCATTAAGATATGGTTCAAATCAGTGATGGTTTCACCTGGTAATTTATTGTCCTCAGTAAATGACTTTCTAATAAAGCTTGTGCACAGGGTAATTGCATTAGTTGCTGCAATACCGCTCTTAGAGCATGCTCCAAAAACAATACCAATATTATCTTTATCAACTCTGAAAACATCATAGAAATCTGATGGCTTCTTCTTAGAAGGCATTATGAATGATGCAATATCCAAAAATCTAGATGCTGGCATATCTGAGCCATCTGGCATTAAATCTTTGTGGACATCACTTACTATGGTATAGATAGCATTCTCGGTTGCCTCTAAAGTATCTTTTTTAGCTTTAGTCTCTATTTCCTGTTCTTTTGAAGCTACATTCTCACAGATAGAACGACCTAGAGAATTTATAGATTCTGTTAGTTTTTTTAGTTTTACATAGTTCTGCTTTGAAGGATCGATCTTCTCGGTGATTTCATCCATCTTAGCTTTACCGGATAAAACATTTGCTGCCATTACGTCAACATTGTTGGTAAGAGTGGTTATTGAACTTGAAATCTTTTCTAAAGACTTCAAGAAAGCAAAAATCAGTAAAGATGCTAACAGTGCACTTAAGATTAAGATAATGAAGTTAAAGTAAACTACAGGCTTTATGATGGTGCCTTTGATAGTCTCAACCACTACATAAACATCATAATCTTTGATGTATTTGATGGTGCAAAGCTTTTCTCTGTTATCAATATTTGAAAGCTCAGTTTGCAACTCTTTTTCTTTGGATTGTTTATAGAATGATGCCGGAATTTCGTCAGCTTTAAATTTGTTATCACTTGATACAACAACTTTAAAGCTGTCATCCACTACAGTGACCTTGGTGTTACCGTCTTTTACAATATCGTTTAAAGCAATCTTAGTGATAGCATCTTTAAAAGACATAGGTGTAAAGATCTGGTTTGCCTGCAGTTTTTCTGTGTACAGGTAATTCTTGTCATTCACGTTTTCGATCTTGTAGCCGATAAACTTCTTACCTTCAGATAACTTACACCAGTAATTATCAAGTTTTACACCGTTATCTTTTAACGAACCTTTAATGCTGTCTTCAAAAGATTTTGGAATATTCAATATAGCCATACAGTTATCAGAATCAGGTAATTCTACTGATGTTTCAAATAACTGATTGGTAGCATTTGATTGAGCAAAATAAGTAAAGGTAGCAAAATCTAAAAGATCTTGTTTGTCGTAGGTCTGGTGAAACTTCTCCAAAGCTTCATATTGAACATTCGAAATGCTGTTGATGAAGTTTAACTTTTCTTTTTCAATGCTAGAAGTTGCATAGTTCTCTAAAGATGAACTAAAGATCCCTAATACCTCATCATGATTTTCAAACTGAGTCTTTATCGCATTGTCGTATATAGCAGTCTGATTATATAAACATAGTGCTGAGGCTAATACTGTAAAGCCACCAGCTAAAGAAACGATTAATTTATGCTTAAGTTTCATAGTTGACCTATGTGTTTTTAGTGCAAGCAAATGCCAGATGTTAATTATTCACCGTGGGTAACAGTCAATAAGTCATCATTATTTATAATATTCTGTTAAAGCAAAAGTCATGCCTTTGTTTTCCGTTCTTTACAAAAGAAAAAAGCAACGTCACAAATATGGACTATTATCATATCCATATAAAGGCAAAAACACTGAATAAACAGAGCTTTTAATTGTATCTTTTATAAAGTAAATTATAGCTGTAAATCACAACTAGATTAAAGATTTAAAAAGACTTTTTTTGTTTTTGTGCAATAGGTTTACTTAATTTTTTAATTTTGTGTTTTTCTTCTAATTTTATCTAAGCCATTTTTGCAAAATAAGATACTTCTACAGTAGCTTTATCTGCAAGAGAGACTTGTACCAGCAATCATGTTTCAAATCACAAGTCTTAGTGATTACGGCGTTTTAAAGTTATTTTTTGGAATTTTTTCTGTTATGTCTTAAAATATCGTCAAAATTAATTTACGTAAAATAATGTTATGGAAGATATATCTAATAAATTAACCATCAAAGACAGATTTAGAGGCTTTTTACCTGTTGTAGTGGATGTTGAAACTGCAGGCCTTGATCCTAAAAAGAGTGCTTTGATTGAAGTCGCTATGATGACTATAAAGATTGATGAAAATGGTCAATTTGTACCTGACGAACTTTATAGCGCTAATATCAGACCGTTTGAAGGTTCTGAAATTTGCCAAAAGAATATTGATTTTTTACATATAGATCCTTTTGATGAAAGCAGAAATCTTGTGACAGAGTCAGATGCTTTATTACCTATGTTCAAAGCTATTAAGAAGAAACTTAAAGAACAGGGGTGCAAGAGGGCAATTTTAGTAGGTCATAATGCTCATTTTGACCATTCATTTATCTTTGCTGCAATTGACCGATTAAAGGCAGCTTCAAAATCTCCATTCCATCCTTTCTCTGTAATCGATACAGCATCATTATCAATGTTAATGTTAGGTCAGAGTGTCTTGCAAAAGGCCTGTTATGCTGCTCATGTTGATTTTGACCAGAACTGTGCTCATGGTGCAGCTTATGATACAAGAAAGGAAACAGAATTATTCTGTGCAATCTTAAACAGATTTACTAAATTCTGTGGCATGCCTGAGCCTGTAGATATTGAGATTGATTACAATAACTCAAAGAACAAAGAATGTGATACAGAATCAAAAGATTCAGCTCAAGATAGTTGTGTGTGCGACTCAGACTAAATTTAGGCAGAATTAGCTAGTATTAGAAGAGTATTTGATGAAATTTCAAAGATACTTAAATTTGTTTTCAACAGCTATTTTTATGAGCAGTTTTGCTTTAGTAAGTAATGCTCATGATAATGAGCATGCTCTTGAGCAAGAGCATATGCCAAAACCTTCTCCTCCTAACACCATTGCCGGTCTTAAAAAATCAGCAAAGACAGGAGACTATGCTTTATTAAGAGGTCAGTTTGTCAGAAAGTTTGAAGATGACATCTTCGAATTTGCCGATGATTCTAAAAAAGCTATCTTTGTGTCATTTGAAGGTGTGAAGGTCCCTCAAGATCTCAGCTTTGGTTATGAGTACTTCTTATGGGGACAGGTGCTTGAAAATGATAAGGCTACTGTTTTGCAGGCTTTGTTTTTGTCTCCAAAGATGTTTAGTAAAGAACACAATTATTAGGTTTTCTGTATAGGTTTTAGCTCTCTTCGTTTTAGTGATTTTGAGTCTTATAAAAACTATAATTGAAAACTAAAGGTTAATTTACAGTTTTAAAGAAGAACTCATAGTAAAAGGAGTTTATATGAAGTTTTTTGTAACAGGTGTTAATGGTCAGCTTGGTCATGATGTCATGAATGAGCTTCATTCAAGAGGTCATGAAGGTGTAGGCTCAGACATTCAGGATGTATATTCAGGTGTAGCTGATGGCACTGCTGTTACAACAATGCCTTATGTAAAACTCGACATCACTGATGCAAATGCAGTGCGAGAAGTTATCTCTAAAGTAAAGCCTGATGCTGTAATTCATTGTGCAGCTTGGACTGCTGTTGATTTAGCAGAGGAAAAAGAAGATTTAGTAAGAAAGGTCAATGTTGATGGTACTGCAAACATCGCTAATGTTTGTAAAGAATTAGATTGTAAGATGCTGTATCTGTCTACAGACTATGTCTTTAATGGTTTAGGCGATAAGCCTTGGGAGCCTGACTGCAAAGATTATGCTCCTCTAAATGTTTATGGTCAGTCAAAACTCGACGGTGAGCTTGCTGTATCAAAGACTTTAGAAAAATACTTTATTGTAAGAATTGCTTGGGTATTTGGTGTTAATGGTAAGAACTTCATTAAGACCATGATTAACGTAGGTAAAACTCACGATTCTGTAAAAGTTGTAAATGATCAGATTGGTACTCCTACTTACACCTTGGATTTGGCAAGATTATTAGTTGATATGTGCGAAACACAAAAGTATGGCTACTATCATGCAACTAATGAAGGTGGTTACATTTCATGGTATGACTTCTGTGTTGAGTTCTACAAGCAGTATGGATTAAAGACTAAAGTTATCCCTGTAACTACTGCTGAATATGGACTTTCAAAGGCAAAGCGTCCATTTAATTCTCGTTTAGATAAGTCTAAGTTAGTTAAAAATGGCTTCAAGCCATTACCTACATGGCAGGATGCAGTAAAGAGATATCTATCTCAGGCTAAGATCTAAGCTTTTATTCTTATCTATATTTTCTTTTATGCCTTATTAAGTGGATCTTAATAGGGCATAAATTTCTCGTTTTAATTAACTTACAGTCTGAAAAGCAAATTTTGTTAAAATAGTCACATCTTTTAACAAATGTTGGTTTAATTATGTTTACAACTACAACTACTTTTATTGTCTACATTTTTGCCATGATTGTCATTGGCATTGTAGCCGCTCGCTCAACTTCTTCTCTAAATGATTATGTATTAGGCGGACGTAAATTAGGTCGTGTGATCACCGGTCTTTCTGCTGGTGCTTCAGATATGTCAGGTTGGCTGTTAATGGGCCTACCTGGTGCTTTATTTGTATCAGGCATCAGCCAAGCTTGGATTGCTATTGGTCTTACCATTGGTCAGTGGTGTAATTGGAAATTTGTGGCAGCTCGTTTACGTTCTTTTACTCAGAACGCATCTGATGCTTTAACTCTTCCTGATTACTTTGCTGCAAGATTTAAAGATAAGTTACGTTTAACTGCTGTGATTTCGGCTTTTATTATCTTAATCTTCTCAGTTGTTTACTGTTCATCTGGTATGGTGTCAGGTGCTAGATTATTCCAGCAGACCTTTGGTATGGATTATGAAAATGCCTTACTTATTGGAGCTGTTTCTACCATTCTTTATGTATGTATCGGTGGTTTCTTAGCAGTAAGCTGGACTGATGCTGTACAGGCATCTTTAATGATTTTTGCTTTAGTTATCACTCCTATCATTATTATCTTGGATGTAGGTTCAATTTCAGAAGCTAATGCTTTAGTTTCTCTAAAAGGCCCTGATATGGCTAACCTGTTAAAGGGCACAACCGTTATTGGTCTTATCTCTTTAGCAGGCTGGGGCTTAGGTTATGTGGGTCAGCCTCATATTCTAGTTCGCTTCATGGCAGCAGCTTCCGTACGAGGTATGGGGGGTGCAAGACGAATCAGTATCAGCTGGATGATTTTCTGTCTGTTAGGAGCTGTAGCAGTAGGTTACTACGGTGTAGCCTTTGCTGCAAAACATCCTGAGCTTACAGTTGATAATCCTGAGCAGATCTTCATCATTGTAACTCAGACCTTATTTACTCCATGGATAGCAGGTATCTTGCTTTCAGCTATCTTAGCTGCAATTATGAGTACCTTATCATGCCAGTTATTAGTAGCATCAACTACTTTAACAGCTGACTTCTATCGCAGAGTTGTAAGACCTCATGCTTCTCAGACTGAGTTGGTATGGATTGGTAGATTTATGCTGTTATTAGTGGCTGCAATTGCTTATATCATTGCTTTAGATCCAAATTCAGGTATCTTAAAGTTAGTATCTTATGCATGGGCAGGTTTCGGTGCTTCATTTGGTCCTACCGTTGTGCTTTCTGTCTTCTGGAAGAAGATGACCTTAAAGGGTGCAATTTGGGGTATGATTGCAGGTGCAGTTACCGTGATTGTATGGGAAATTGGCAAGTTCTTTGACTTATACTCATTAGTACCAGGATTCATCATCTCATCAGCTGTTATCTTTGCTGTAAGTCTCTTAACACAAAAGGGTAACGAAGAGGTTGAAACACTGTATAATGATCTTGAGAAGAAGTTCTGGGAAGAAGTTAAATCTCGTTAAGATTTAGGATATTGTTATAGGAGAAAGACTTGAAAAACCTTCCACCTAATGTGTATATGCAGTCCTACCTGCAAAAGGCAGGAGTACGTTTTAACATTAACGTGGTCGATACCATGTGTAAAAAAGGTTTCGGTCTTTCTTTTTACATCTTCTGTCTGTTATTTATTTTATTGTCTGTAATGTACTTTACAGACAATATCTGTATCTTCCCTGATAAAGGGCATTTCTATTTTCTGACACTTCTTGTAGCTCTATATTTAGCTTTATATATCATAAGAGTTGTCCGCTTTAGAATCTTAAGATCAAAGTTAAGAGAAGATAATGCTCCGATTGTGGTTGAAGCTTATGCAATTGTGCTCTTTGATTTGAGCTCTCAGAATTGTGAAAAAATTGTTAAGCCAAAAAAATCAGCAATTTTATATAAAGAGTGTGGTAGCAAGAAACCAAGATTCTTTACAGGTGTTGTAAAAAATAAAATTGAGCATCACTACTACAAAGATCAGATTGCAAGAGTTTTTATTGATAGAAAACACCCTCGCTTCTATTCTGTTGATGATGACAAGTTCTATAAGACAGTCTCTGAGAAACTTCAAAAAGAACAGGCTAAGTATGAGATCTCTGCCTTAGAAGGAAAGCTGAATGCTGTTTCTGTAAAAAAGGAAAAGTAGCTAATTAAAAGTTATTTCTTCCAGTCTAAAACAGTCATTTCTTTAATAGCTTCAGATTCAAGTAAGACTTTATTTGGATTTACAGCAAAGCGATGTGAGCACATCATAATCATTGGCACGTCGTTAACAGTATCACCGTAGCCATATGAATCCTCAAGTGAGAGGCTATGCTCTTTTAAGAACATGTTGATCCTGGTAACTTTGTCTTTTTGAAAAGCAGGAATACCACTGATCTCACCAGTGAGCACTCCATCTTTTTTCTCCATTGGAGATGCAATTACATACTTGATGTTAAGTTGTTCTGCGATATGTTCTGCTAGATAATCCATAGTAGAGGTAACAATCACTACAGTATCATTTCTGTCATTGTGAAATTTGATAGCTCTTTTGGCTCCAGGATATACTACAGGCATAATTGAGTTTTTTACAATATCTTGTAATACCTTATAAAGCTTGTCTTTATCCATACCAACTAAAGGCTTTACAGCGAATCTTAAAAAGTCACAAACTTTGAGTGTACCTTCATAGAACTGACGCTCAAAATCTTCAAGGCTTGAGAGAATATTCTCATTAGCAATACCTCTTTTGACAAATTCTGCAATACTGATGTCATTAGTATCACCACCTATTATGGTTCCATCCATGTCAAAAAAAGCTACGCTCATTCATTTTCTCCCAGAGATTCTGCTTGTTCAAAAGACAGAGGAATATTTGCCTCTTCCTGATCACATTTACCAGTGATAATGTCAAAGGTTTTTCTCATATCTAAATTTGGAAAATCAAACCTGTAGCGCCAAGTGGTATATCCTTCATCATTGTTAACAAGTACTTTTGAACTTGTAGCAAAGCCTAATTGAATCAACAGTGATCCTAATTGCTTACCTTCTAAGGATTTATCAACACTGCAGATGAATAAAGGATCTTGACCATCCTTGCCGTACAGCCATGAGAGGTCATTATTTTTATGTTTTAAAGCATATTTTAAAAATGTGTAATTTCCTGAGGCTGAATATGGATACAGCAACCCCTGGTTTTGCATTAAATGAGAAATGCTAGCAGGACACATCACCTTTACAAGGTTATCTGAAAAACAAAATCCGCCATAACATTTCTCTAAAATGTTAAGGTAGGTCTCTGCTGTCACATCTTTTGCTTTTGCAAATTTATCAATCTGATTTTTAAAGACGATTTTGACTTCTTCTTTGGTGAAACCGAACATGGAATCAAAGGAAGGATCAGATGAAAGATCTTCAACTAGAGGAAGACCTTCAGAGTATTCTGAGGCTAAAGCAAATTTTGTATGACCTGATAAAAGACACCATCTAACTGCTTTATCGGTGTGTCTTATCACGTTTAACATATCAAGATACGTACAGTTAGCTTCTGTTGCTTTTTCTTTATCAGCCATCATCGCAGCTACCATTAAAGGTTTATCATAATTATCAATAATGATAGCCATACTTTCCTGATGTCTTTTGTAGAGCGACTCTAAGAGCCTTGTAAAATATACCTTTGGTGTCATATAGGTATCGAAATGACTTTCGATATGATGAAACCAGAAAAGCTCTTGTAGCACATCAATTAGACCGCGCTTGAAGTCTTTAGGTGTTTTAGCTTTGAAATTCTTAAAATCTAAACAGACAGTATGTCTGCAAGGTAATTCTTTTAGAAGACCTTCATCTTCAATCTTGCCTACGATATCTTTCTCTCTTCTGATAATTCTGTCTGTGGCATTAGTAAGTAAAGACAAGCCAAAACCTCTAGGTCTTGTCATCATATAGATAGAAGGTGTGGCGTATGTTTGAGGAGATTCTAGTTTTAGAATAAATGACATCACTTTAAGTGATTTGTCACGATTTATCTGTTCTGAAACAATCAGATCTTGAAGATTGGTATAGACAAGTGAATTTGAATTCATATCTGAAAAGACTCATTATGGGTGGGGGGGCTCAACCACATCACGGTACCTCGAATAAGAACCCTGGCTGCTTCCTTCCGGACCTGACCTGTTGAACCCTCATCGAGTACGTGAGGACCGAAAACCCCCATAGAGCGTGATTATTTTAAAGAAAATGGACTTGATTATCAAGCAGTAAGTGCGCTATTTTTTTTTGCAACAACTAAATTTGGTGAAGATTACTCATAAAAAGAAGAGATTTTTAGCTCTAATTATCTGAAATTGTGACAAAATTCGTGATAATTGTCGATTATTAAAAGAAATAAACTAGCTCATGTAGTATGATGTAACGAATGAATTATAACAACCTTTTACATCTATAAAATATGAAAGATAACAAAAAGCCAATTCCAGATAAATCAAGACGTGCACCTAAAAGAGATATTGATGGTATTTTTCTTTTAGATAAGCCATCAGGTATCAGTTCAGCTTTAGCTTTAACTAAGTTAAGAGGAATTTATAGAGCTAATAAGGGCGGCCACACTGGATCTTTAGATCCATTAGCTTCAGGACTTTTACCAATCTGTTTAGGGCAGGCTGCTAAGTTTTCTTCATATTTTTTAGAAGGTTCTAAAAAATACCTTGCAACCGGTAAATTAGGTATCGTTACTGCCACAGGTGATGCTGAGGGTGAAGTTATCCAGACTAATAAAGTCACAGATGAATGTTCAAAGGTAGATGAGGTTATAAAGACTTTTATTGGTACCATTACTCAAGTTCCACCTATGTATTCAGCTATTAAAGTTGATGGCAGACCTTTATATAAATATGCCCGCTCAGGAAAAGAAGTTGAAGTACCTAAAAGACAGGTTGAAATTTTCTACATTAAACTTTTAGAAAAGACAGAAGATACTTTTACTATTGAAGTTTATTGCTCAAAGGGCACTTATATCAGAACTTTAGTAGAAGATATTGGTCAGGCTCTAGGTTGCGGAGCTCATGTAACCATGTTGCGCAGAATCGAAGTTGACGGTCTGCCAAAGGGCACCATGCATACTCTTGATTACATTCAAGAGTTAGCAGACAAACGTGAAGATTTTACTGATTTTACAGAGTTAGACAGTCTTCTAATTCCAATTGATAAGGCTATGAGTTATCTGCCTTTTATTGAAATTCCTCATGATAAGGCAGTGTTGCTATGTCAGGGACAAAGGCAGGGAAAACTCGAAAATTGTAAGTTTGAAGGTTGCTCTTTAGACTATACTGATACTATACAAATCAAAACAGATGGTATGTTTATAGGTGTAGGTCATATACAAAAGGGAGTCTTGATCTCAGATAGAATGATGTCGGATCCTTTACATACAAACCTTGGACTATACAAAGACTAAATTTAGGAGTCGCTATGTTAGGTTTTATTAAAACTCTAACTTTGACATTAGTGTTCTCAACCATTCTATGCGGTTGTGAAGACAAATCTGTTGCTTCATCGGAGAATTTAACTGAAGCTATCAACTCAGAGTTATCCAAACAAATAATTTGGATGGCTCTTCCTGGTTCTTCGGTTACAGAAGGAACAGTATCAGCTCCTTTTGTGATTGTGGATCCATACAACTCAAAAAATTCCGAAACCAATTATGCCGGCAAAAAAGACTATTTAAAAAGAGTCATAGATTATGCAAAGTTATTAGAAAGGCATAAAGCATTAAAGTTAACTGAGGATTCTTTTACCATCTCAGCTCCTTTTATAGGTTCAGTAAGAGCTTTTGGTTATACTGTTAAATATAATCAAGATCTCTTAAGAACTATTCAGACCACTCCTTTTTATGGCTTGAGTAAGGCTCAGGCAGGTACCGTTGAATTAAAAGATATAATCAACTCTACAACTGTATTTGAAAAGGATGGAGAAAAGTGTATTGATATTACTTTTTCTATCAAGATGTCTCAAAAGTTAGACTGTATTGATGATGAAATTTTAGAAAGTTCAACGATTACAGAAGAAATTTCAAGTCTGAGAACTACCTATAGATTAGTTTTAGATGAGAATGCAAAACGCTGGATCGTAAGAGATCCTGCTCCATTGCAGCTGGATCCTGTTAAAAAATTCTTTAAATTCCTGATAGATGGTTAAATATGTCTTTTGAAGATAAAGTCTGGTATCAAAAATTAAGCTTCAAAAATATCCTAGCTGTAGCACCTCTCTTACCTTTTACAGCTCTGTTTGGAGCTATCACTTCTGTAAGACGCAAATGTTATAATAATGGTTTCTTTAAAAAAACTAAATTAAAAACTCCTGTCATTGTTGTAGGCGGTATCTCTGTAGGTGGTACCGGTAAAACTCCTCTATGTATTGCTCTTTTACTAAAGTTAAAAGAGTTAGGTTATAAGCCTGGTTTAATCTCAAGAGGCTATCGCGGTAAAGCTGAGTGCTACCCTCTTACAGTCAATACAACTACTGATGTAAAACAATGTGGTGATGAGCCTCTTTTAATTAAGATGTCAGTTGGCGATAGCGCTGTTGTAGCTGTCGATCCTCTAAGAGAAAGAGGTGCTCAATATTTAGAGCACTTAGGTTGTGATGTCATCGTGACCGATGATGGCTTGCAACACTACTCTTTAGACAGAGATATTGAGATTATTGTATTAGATGGTAAAAGACTCTTAGGTAATGGTCTGTTACTGCCAGCAGGTCCCTTACGTGAAGGTAAGTGGCATTTAGATAAAGCTGATTTTGTGATAGTAAACGGTATTAGTCATAATCTTAACTATACCTCTATGACTTTAGTACCAAAACCAGTAGTAAGTCTTAAGGCTTTCGCTAAAATTGACAGTGAAACAGACTATTTACAAAAAGGCTGTGACGTCTGCGCACTCGCTGGTATTGGCAATCCAAAGCGTTTTTACGATACTCTAAAGCAATGTGATTTCTGTGTTGTTGATACTATCGATGTAGGTGATCATAAAAAGGTTGATAAAGAGGTTTTAAAAGCACACTCATTGCTGCATCCTGTGGTCATGACCTCTAAAGATGCAGTTAAATATGCTCATCTGAATCTTGAGAATTTATATGTTTTAAATATTGAAGCAGTACTTCCAGAGTCTTTTTTTGAATCGCTTAATGTAAAGATTAAATCACTAGGTAAGTAAGATTAGGTTGCTAATCACAGTGAACTAATCTCAAGTAACGAAGGTAGATAATTTTATGTCCTGTTGTAAGAATAAGTCAGAATACATCGTAGCAATTCCAGCTCGTTATGCTTCAACTAGATTTCCTGGTAAGCCATTAGTACTAGTAGGTGGCATTCCCATGATTAAACGTGTTTGTATGCAGGCATTAAAGTCTGATGCAAAGATGGTTGTAGCCTGCATTGATGATGAGCGTGTTGAATCAGTATTAGAGGGTATGGATAAAGTACGTGTCTGCATGACTTCAACAGATTGTAACTGTGGTACAGACAGATTAGCTCAGATGATTGAAAAAATGCAGATTGATCCTGAGACTATCATCGTAAATGTGCAGGGTGATGAACCTTTAATTAACCCAGAGCACATTAAACAGGTAGCAACTCTTTTAGAAAGCTCAAAAGCTGATATGTCAACCTTATGCTTTAAGATTGATAATGTTAAGGATGTCTTTGATCCAAACAGCGTCAAAGTAGTTTTTGATAAAAACGGTAAAGCCTTGTTCTTTAGTCGTGCTCCTATTCCATACGAGCGTGAGAACTTTAAGCAAAAAGATATTACTTCTCTTTGCTTTGATCACTACCATCACATCGGAATTTACGCCTATAAAGCAGGTACTGTTCTAAAGTATTCTAAGATGGCTCAAACCACTCTTGAAAAGAGTGAATCTCTAGAGCAGTTAAGACTTATGGAAAATGGTATGTCTATTGCCGTAGGAGTTGCTTTAAATCCTCCTGAGACTGGTGTAGATACAAAAGAAGATCTTGAGAGGATCAACAAGATCTTAGAAAATCAAAACAGTAAGTGTTAACCTTTACATTGCATAATTTTTTTTAGAGATCGGATTAAAGCTTCAATACGGAATTATGCAATTTACTGTTGTAATGTAAACATTTTAGTTAGATAATAATTGTGCTTGTCGGAGTGCCTTTAAGGCTGAGACTGTTTTTAACAGAATCCGTTACTACCTGATCCAGTTAATGCTGGCGTAGGGAACAAGGTTCATTTCGGCACGCAAGTATTCCAATTACTTATAAGAGACGTGCAAAATGGCCCACCTAACTACCAATAAGATTTTTACTCCTGATATTGAACGCATCTCTATTCAGGGTAGCTCTCCTCTGATTAAAGTTCCTTTTAATAAGATAAATCTTTCAAATGGCGATAGTGTCTTGGTATCAACCGTAGAAGGTCCTGATGTTAATGCCAAAACCCTACCTAAGGTTTCAGAGACCTATGCTCCGTATGTAATCGACGGCGATGCTAGAAAAGTTAAAAAGACCATTTTAGAAAGAGCAAAAGCAGGCGAAATCACTCCCCATATGGAGTACGTTGCTATTCGTGAATCTTATAAAAGCGATGGCGATATGCCTTTTAGCCCTGAAGATGTAAGAGAAGAGCTTGCTAAAGGTACAGCTGTAATTCCAGCTAATATCAATCACACAGAATGCGAGCCTATGATTATCGGCAAACATTTCGCTGTAAAAGTAAATGCCAATATCGGTGCTTCCTCATTATCATCAGGTTTTGATGAGGAAATTAAAAAGTTACGTTTGTCTTTAAAATTTGGCGCTGACACCGTGATGGATTTATCAACTGGTATTGATGATTTAGGTGGTTTAAGAAGCGCAATTTTAAGAGCATCTCCTGTTCCTATTGGAACTGTTCCTGTTTATGAAGCACTAGACAGAGCTCATGGTGATGTTAATTTATTAACCTGGGAGCTATTCCGCGACACCGTAATCGATCAGGCGCGTCAGGGTGTTGATTATTTCACAATTCATGCTGGATTATTAAAAGATCTGCTACCTCATGCAGCTAAAAGAATTTTAGGCATTGTTTCACGCGGAGGCTCTATTATGGCAAGCGCCATGATGAGAACTGACAGTGAAAACATGGCTTATGAGCACTTTGATGAATTAATTGAAATCTGCCATGACTATGATGTTGCTTTATCTTTAGGTGATGGTCTGCGTCCTGGCTGTATCTCAGATGCTTGTGATAAAGCTCAATATGGTGAATTAGAGAACATAGGTAAGCTTGCTAAACGCTGTTTTGGTGCTGGTGTTCAATGCTTTATTGAAGGTCCAGGTCATGTGCCTATGAATAAGGTTTATGAGAATCAGGAGTTACAGGAAAAATTCTGTAACAAGGCTCCATTCTATACTTTAGGACCTTTAGTAACTGATATAGCTCCAGGTTATGATCATATTACCTCTGCAATCGGTGGTTCTATGATAGCTTCATTTGGTACTGCAATGCTTTGCTATGTAACTCCTGCTGAGCACTTGGCCCTACCTACAGAGCAGGATGTTAAGACAGGGCTTATTACCTACAAACTGGCAGCTCATGCAGCCGATTTAGCTAAGAATTTACCTGGTGCCAAGCTTCGTGATGATGCTATGGCCAAAGCTCGTGCTGACTTTAGATGGTATGACCAGTTTGCATTATCTTTAGATCCTCAGAATGCTTATGATGTTTGGAGAGCACAGATGCCTGAAGAGTGTGCTAACTCTCATGAGCCAGCTTTCTGCTCAATGTGCGGACCAAGATTCTGTCCTATTCGTTTAAACCGTAAGTTACAGGCAAAATACAATGCTAAATAATGAAAGACCAAAGGTTTTGGTGGTAGCTGGACTTGATTCAGGCGGAGGTGCGGGAATTACTGCAGACAGCATTACTGTTTACGATAATATGGCCTTTGCTCTACCTTGTGTCAGTGCTTTAACCTGTCAGTCTTTAAAGAACATTACCAAAGTCAAGGCAACAGATGAAGAGATTTTCAAAGAGTCTTTGTCATTAGCTTCATCTGATTGGGATCATATTGATGCCATTAAGGTAGGTTTAATCAGTGATGACAATTTACTTACCATACTTTTAGATGCTTTAAAGACAACGTTTAAAGACGTGCCTGTAGTTTGGGATCCTGTGTTGTGTGGCACAGCAGGTGATCTTAACAGTGTTGATTTAAAGCAAAGATTAGATGAGATCTTGCCATTAGTCTCTATCTTTACTCCTAATCTTCCAGAAGCATTAACTTTAGCTTCATGGGATGAGGAGAAGTTAAAAAATGAAGGTACAAAAAAGCTAGCTCAATTCTTTATTGATAAAGGTGCTCGTGCTGTCATCATTAAAGGAGGTCACAACATCTTGTCTAAAGATGCTGAAGACACTTTCGTATCTGATTTTGTTGCTTTTACCATGAAGCATCCATACATTGAAGGTAAAGGTGCTCATGGAGGTGGCTGTGCATTATCCTCAGCACTTGCAGCCTTAGTTGCAAATAAATTTGCTTTCCATGATGCAGCGGTCCTTGCTAAGGCTTATGTATATTCAGGAATTAAGCATCCTGCTTTAAGTCTTGATGATGTCGATGCTCTAAAAGAAAGACCTCCTATTGGACATAATGGCTTAGTAAATGATATGTCGTTAATGCCTGAAGTTTTTGAAGATGGCTTTCCTGAATCATCAAAGCCATTTCCTTCCTGTCCAATAAAACTAGGTTTATATCCAGTTGTAGATTCAGTTGACTGGATTAAAAGACTTGTAAAAGATGGAGTAAGAACCATTCAGCTGCGTATCAAAGATAAAAGTGATCCAAAGCTTTTTGAAAAGATAAGTGAAGCAGTTGAATTTTGTGATGCCAATAAAGTACGTCTCTTTATTGATGATCACTATGAATTGGCAATTATGGCTCATGCTTATGGTGTTCATTTGGGTATGGAAGATCTGCGTGATGCTGATATTGAGAAAATTAGAAAAGCAGGTCTTCGCTTAGGTGTATCAACTCATGGTAGCTATGAAATGCTAAAAGCCTATCAGTTGCATCCATCTTATATAGCATTAGGCCATATCTTCCCGACAAATTCAAAGGTTATGCCATCTAAGCCTCAGGGCTGTTTTAAGCTCTCAGTAGAACAGGATCTGATAAAAGACATTGTTCCTACTGTGGCAATTGGTGGCATCAAACTCTTTAATGTAAAAGACGTAATTGCCTCTAATGTAGGCTCTGTAGCTTTAATTACAGGAATTACTAAAGCAGATGATCCAGATGAAACAACCAAGCAATGGTTAGCTTTATGTGGAAATGGTGGTGATAAGGAATAACGGAGTAACTTGCTATGATAATTCACTACAATCAACAAGAAAATTTAGAGTTAAAAGAGGGCATAACCCTTAATGAGTTCCTTCAGTCAAAGCAACTTTCACGCGAGGGCGTGGCAGTAGCTGTTGATGAAAAAATTGTTAAAAAAGCTGATTTTGACACCTTTGTATTAAAAGATGGTATGTCAGTAGATGTGTTTAATATGGTTTCAGGTGGTTAGAAATGACAGAAAAATTAGTATTAGCAGGTCAAGAGTTTGAGAACAGACTTATCATTGGTACAGGTAAGTATGCATCAGGGGAAGTGTTAACAGCTTCAGCTAAAGCATCAGGTGCTCAGATTGCGACTATGGCTGTAAAAAGAGTAGATACCAAAAATCATACTGATGAAATCGTAAAGCCATTAAAAGACTTAGGTATTACTCTAATGCCTAATACCTCAGGAGCTAAAAACAGCCGTGAAGCAATCTTTGCTGCGCAATTAGCTCGTGAAGCTTTAGGTACAGATTGGGTTAAAGTTGAAATTCATCCTGATGTAAGATACTTGCTACCAGATCCTGTAGAAACTTTTAAAGCTTGTGAAGAGTTAGTTAAAGATGGCTTTAAGGTTTTTCCTTATATTCAGGCTGATCCTGTATTAGCTCGTCGCTTAGAGGATATCGGAGTTAGCGCTGTAATGCCTTTAGGAGCTCCTATTGGTTCTGCTAAAGGTCTAGAGACTAAGGCTATGCTGGAGATCATTATTGCTCAGTCACATGTACCTGTAATTGTTGATGCTGGAATTGGTGCTCCATCTGATGCAGCCTTAGCCTTTGAATTAGGTGCTGATGCTGTAATGGTAAACACCGCAATTGCAGCTTCTCGTGATCCTGTGGCTATGTCTCATGCCTTTAAGTTAGCTCAAGAGGCAGGTAGAACAGCTTTTGAAGCAGGTCTAGCTGTTAAGGCTCAATCAGCAGTTGCAACATCTCCAATGGAAGCATTCTTAAAAGAGGCTATGAAATAAGATGAGTTTTTATGATGAGCTGTCAAAAATCGATGTAGACAAGTTTGTCTCATTGGTTGATTCAAGAACTGATGCAGATGTTGAAAGAGCAATTTATAAAACTACTCCTCGCACCGTTGATGATTTCGCTGCACTAATCAGTGAAAATGCCAGAAAACATTATCTTGATGTGATGGTACAAGAGGCTACACAGTTAACTAGAAAGAGATTTGGTCGCTGTGTAAATATGTATTTGCCTTTATACCTTACTAACCTGTGTAACAACAAGTGTGTTTACTGTGGTTTCTCTGTAATGAATAAGTTCAAGCGTGTAGTTCTTACAATGAAAGAAATTGAAGAAGAATTGCAGGCAATGAATAAAATGGGATATACCAATATCCTGTTAGTATCAGGTGAGAACCCTCATAGAGCGGGCATGCCATATTTTAGAGAAGTGTTACCGCTTACTAAAAAATATGCTGATTACCTGCAAATGGAAGTTCAGCCTTTAGAGACAGAGGAATATGCTGAGTTAAAGACTTTAGGGTTAGATGCTGTTTCTGTTTATCAGGAAACTTACCATCCAGGTTGCTATAAGCAGGTTCACCTAGGAGGCAAGAAAGCTGATATGCGCTTTAGAATGGAAACTCCAGACAGATTAGGTCAGGCTGGTATTGATAAGGTTGGCATGGGCGCACTTTTAGGTCTATATGACTGGAAAGTTGATCTCTGTGCTTTAGCTATGCATGTGCTATACATGAGAGATCATTATTGGAAGACCGCTCTTTCAATTTCTTTCCCTCGTCTAAGGCCTGCTCAAGGAGGCTATCAGCCTCATTCTCCAGTTGATGATGCTAAATTAGTTCAAATCATAAGTGCATGGAGAATCTTTGATAACGAACTTGATCTTACTATCTCAACAAGAGAGAGTGCTTCATTTAGAGACTTAATTCTGCCTATTGGTATTACAGCTGTATCAGCTGGTTCCTCAACAGAGCCTGGTGGTTATGCTCATAAGGGTAAATACCTTGAGCAGTGGACTATCAATGATGACAGAACTGTAGATGAAGTTGTAGCTGCAATGGAAAAGAGCGGTTTTGATGCTGTATTCCATAATGCCTCAGCAACCTACTTTAAAGCTGTTTAGATAATGTCTTGAAAATGATGAAATATCATCTACAATGAGAAACAGAGGTAAGTGAATGCCTCTGTTTATTTGATGGTTCTTATTTACCAAACTGGGGGGGACAAAATTAGTAAAAATAGAACCACCGTTGCTAATTTTGTAAAGCAGAAATTGTATCACATCGTTTGCTTTTCTATATATACAAAACTTATTTGTAATCATCAACTAATGTTTTGATATACCATATAATTGTTTTTTCTATCATATGTATCGATTTTTGTGAAATTATCTTAGGTAGATCTGCTTAAAGTATGTGCCTAGTCTGTGTTGATTACTATTCTCTAGACGTAACAATTATCAGCTAATAAGAGCTGTGGTACGGAATATTTGTATTTTGAAGTTGCAAGTCTATTCCGAGTATTAGAGCACTAGAATCATCTTTGTTGTCGTACTATCTCATTTCTTACTTTACATCTTATTATCTAAAATTTAGACGTCAGCTTATCTAAACTCTACTTTTATTTTTGTTGTATCTGTTTGACCAGCTTCATCTATAACAGTAATACTGTAAAAGCCTTCGCTTTTAGGTTCAAAATAATGCTGCTCAAATTGCTCGTTGTTAACAGTAATAATTAGCTCACCTGTTTGACCTTTGGTTTTTATGTATACTTTCCCATGGCTATCAGGTGACACTGTCTGTCCGTTTGTTGGAAAGGTAATTTCTAACTTTTTCTCATGATTTAAAGCATGACTTTGATTTGTAAGATTAAGCTCTTTTAAAGCTGTTGGAGGAGCAGTATTTAATAAAGGCGAGTTTAGGTCTTCCTTATATAATTTCTCTGTTTTGCTTTTTGATAAGATCTCAAAAAGGTATGGTGACGCACTGTCATATCCTGTGTAGTGAGTGTTTCCTTTTATATTGTACGGAGAACTAATAGAGACTGCTACTGTAAGATTGTTTAATGAGCCTATAGCTAAAGCATCTGTAAACTCGTAAGCTGTACCGGTTTTATAAGAAATTAGCTTTTGCTCTGGATATAAGTATGGTCTTGGGGTCTCTTTTAAGATTTCAAATACAGCACGGGCACTGTCTTTAGTTAATAGTCTGTATTTTTGTAAGTTTATATCAGACTTGTTCTTATATGTAAATTCATGCATCAGACCATCTTCATTTAACATTGCATATAGCCTTGCCAAGTTATAAAGATTGATGATGCCACTGCCTAAAACAATTGAAAGATCACTTTTATTGTTTCTGATTTTTAATAGCTGTTCATTTAAATTGAATTTTTTAGAAAAACTGTTTGCTCCAACTAAATTAAGCACTTCTAAAGCGGGAAGGTTAAGTGAATAAGTAAGAGCCTTTTTAGCACTGATGTTGCCACAAAATTTTCTGCTAAAGTTGTTAGGAGACCAGGTTCCATACAGATTTTGATTGTCATGTAAAATCGTATTTGGATGCAGCATTCCCTTTTCCATAGCAAAAGCATAGGCAAAAGGTTTTAGCGAAGAACCAGGCGATCTTAATCTGAAAGGTAAACATACAGTAGTCTTCTTGTTTGAAGAAGAACCTAGCACTCCCTTAATAGTGTGACTTTTTACATCTAAGACAATCGCACTTAATACATAGTTTGGATCTGAGTTTTGCTCAAATTTTGCAGCGATAAGGTTCAGTTCATCCTGCACAGTGTCATCAAGACTTGAAAAGATCTCTTTATCATCGGTATGCAAGATATCCAATCCCTTAAAATCTGTTTTAGTATTGCTCTTTTTTAAATTGAATACATAGTTACCAAAGGTTAGTGCATTTTGTCTAATGGTAAATCTCTTATGTGGAAGCTCTTCTTTTAAAGAAAGATTTAGCTGCTCTTTTGTGATTATAAAAGCCCTATTTGCAAGCTTTAGAACCTCGTTTTTGTAATAAAGCGCTGATTTTGGATTTTTATCAGGACGAATGTGCTCTGGTGCTCTTGGCAGTGCTGTAAGTAAGGCTGCTTCAGATGGAGTTAAGGTATTTGGTAGATGGTTGAACCAGGTTAATGAAGCTGCCTTTACACCTTCTATGTTGCCTCCAAAAGGAGTAAGGGTAAGGTAAAGCGTTAAGATACCATCTCTTTTATATTTTAAGGTTAAATAAATGGCCTGAACCATTTCTTTTACCTTGTTAATATAAGTCCTTTTGTGACCTGTAAGCCTTTTAGCTACTTGCATGGCTAATGTGGATGCTCCAGAGCCTACATTCTGGTTTCTAAAGTTATAAAAAGCAGCTCTTACAATTGAAAACGGATCAACTCCAAAGTGAGAGTAAAAGCGCTTATCCTCATTGGCTATGAGCATGTTTATGTAGAGTTTTGAAACCTCATCTTTGGTGGTTTTAAATCTAAGTGCTGAGGTGTCACTGCTTAAGGTATAGGCTAGTACATTTCCTTTATCAGAATAAAGTACGTATGATCTGTCGTGAAATTTAGATAAAGACAATTCATTTATGCATGTGAATACAAACACAAAGATGGCACCTGTGATACAGAGTATCAAAAGTGCCATAGCATAAATTAAAGACCTTTGATTACGCTTATCCATTTATCAGGGGATAAATCCTTACTTAACCTCAATGGTATTTTTCTCATTAAATACTACCTCAGATGTAGTTCTAAAGGAGGCATTGTGAACAGTAAGCGCTAATGGGGCTGACTTTCCTTTATATGCTCCCTTTAGGATGTAAGCAAATGCCAAGTCTTTTGTCCTGTTCTGACTAGCACTTATAATAGAACTGTCTCCTTTGGTAATTTTGATTGCATAGCTGTCAGTAAGTTCACCCAAGAAAGGATATCTTTGTGATGCTTCATTAGCATCGATACTTCTTAAATAAAGCATATTAGCAGGTAGCAAAGATTCGACAGAAATCTTGCTTGAGAGCTTATTCTCATGTACCTTTACAAGTACAATAATGTCCTCATTCACATTGACTTTAAGTGGACTTGCAAGCTCTGTTCCGTCTGTTGTGAAGTAGTTCACTGTAATATCTTGTCTGTCTTTTGAGATTGCATATTTCTCAGGAACATCATAGATGCTTGCACTGAGAACTGTATCACTCTCTCCGTCATTGACTAAAGTGATTTTATTCCCTTGTAGAGAACCTTCTGAAAAGGACAGTTTGTTTTCATTTACAAGCATCTCCATCATCATTGCTCTTTGAGCTGGGGTCTTGTAGCTGTAAGAGTTTTCTTTAGAGACAATTTCATAAACCTGATTTAGTCTCTTTGTGTCAAGATTATTGCCTTTTAGCTTTAAAAACTCATTTAAGACACAAAGACTGTCATAAGCTGTGTCAGTGATATACAAAGGCTCATATTCTTGAAGTGCCTGAATGAGATTTATAATCTTATTGTTTGAAATATTTGCTTTATCAATTGAAATTCTTATATTTTCTGCTTCATTTAAAAGTTCATAAGCTTTTAAAACAGCAAGCTCCTGTCTCTTTTGATCACCATACAAAGCAAAAGCTTTGGCATAGGAGATATAGGCATTGATCTCTTTTGATTTTGAGTGATCAAATCTAAAGGTAAGAGTTGATCTTTGGTTATCAGAAGACAAAGTCAGGGCATACATGCATAGGGCTGCTGTAGACTCATTATCAGAATTTGCATTTCTTCTGATGTTCTCTAGAAGCTTGTCTTGAACGTTAAAGTTAACGTTATAGCCTTTTTCTTGAGCTTTATTTAATACAAGATAAGCATATGCTGCAGCATAGCCACCTTCTTCGTAATTGACTAATGAGTAATCTACATACCCCTGATTATTGATTGTAGAGTTTACGTAGTCAATTAAAGAACTTATCTTATTCTGATAAGTCTTGTATTCATTTGATGATTTGTCCTGATACTTATCTGAATACTCTAAAAGAGTTGACAGATCAGATAAGGTATCAAAGTAATTGCTCTTATATGAGCTAAAAGCTACTTTTCCAAGTTCTTTTGGAGAAACTGCAGGCATTACACCATAGCTTAACTTTACCTTTGTACCATCTTTAAAGGTATTCTTAAATTTAAAGGTTGTCTGTTCTTTTACTTTTAATGGAATAATGGCACTTTCAAGTACTTTTCCTCTATTAGGTAAAACCTTTATCTCATAACTGTCTTCGTATGTGTAGTTAGATGCTTTTGCCTTTAGTAAAATGGTACCTGTACCTTCACTTAAGGCTGTAAGTTGTATTCTTTCATTAGCTTTACTGTTTTTTAGTCCCACACTCTTATCAAGTGCACATTCTATAGCACCAATACAAGAAACTTTAAAATCGACATCTTTTTTGTCTTTTTTAAGGTCATCAAACATGACTCTAGCATCAAAAGCATCGCCTACATGTAAGTAGCTTGGAGTTGCTAATTTAGTAACAGCATCTGAGGTAATCGTAATGTCTTTTGAGTAGCTACCGACTCTATCTTTATTCCAACCTACAACCATCAGTCTTGCTTTACCTGTAAAGTTTGGAATATCAAAGCTAACAGTAGCTTTACCATCTTTTGTTTGTACTCTTGATGAGTTCAGTGACAAAAGGGATTTAGTGGTATTAGATAAAATTTGGGCATTAGCTCCGACTAGCATCTCGTCAGAGCCATAACCTTGACCGTCTTTAGATAAAGCTTTCATCACATAAGCGTACATATCATTTACTTTGGTTGAGAAAGCTCTTTTGTCTGTTAAGAATGCAAAAGGATCAGGGGATTTCTGAGAATTGATAGAGAGAATACCTTCGTCAACTAGGTAGGCTCTTAAATAGGTATTGTCATCACTGTTATCAACATCAAGATTTACAGTAAGTGTGCTTTTGGGTTTTACTGTATCTTCAACTGAGGCGTTGATGTTAAGTAATCTGCTATCATTCTTAAATTTGATATAAGAAAGACCTACAGCACGGGATGCTGTTCTGAATTTTGATGCGGTGCCTTTGTAAGCTGTAACTAAAACATAGGTACCAGTATCCTTAATATCAGCTGAGTCAAAGCCTACTTCATTGTGTCCTTTGTTTACTTTAAAGCTTTGTTTTGTTTCGATAGCAGAATTACCAACAATCAAGGTTCCGTAACCTTCAAACTCACTTTCAAAGCTTAAATTTACTCTGTCCCCCTTTTGATAGCTCTCTTTATCTTGAGTTATCAAGATTTTTTCAGGTGTCAGATCGTTGTCTTCACTGACATAACCTTTTACAAAGTTGTATTTTGTTGAAGCTTTATCATTTTTAAGTTCAACTGTATACAACCCATCCTCAAGATTTAGAGGAATAGAGCTTGCTTTATCTTTATTAAAAGTAAATTCACCAAAGTCAACTGGTTCTGTATATTCATTCTTTACAAACTTCCAGTTACCATCTACATAAGCGTACTGATAAGAGATATTTCGTTTTAATAAGGTATAACTAGCCTTTCCATCTAGTCTTTTACCGTCCTGGAGGCAAAGAATAGAGTTTAAGGTGTATTTGTTATCTGCTTTAGAAAGTTTTACTCCTATCAAAGGTGAGGTGTATTTTACTTTTGCTTCTTTTGTAAGATAAGAAGATCCTGTTGCAGGATCTAATACATAAACATCAAATTTTACTTTGCTAGGATAGTTCTCATCTGAAGCTTTAAATGTAAAGTTAAATTCACCATTTTGATTGGTATTGCCAGAATCTATCTGTGCAAACTTAGTGTAGTTGCCATTATTTAAAGCCTCGGCATCAATACCGAAACTATAGTCTTTATAAGCATCAACCGCATGTTGGTCAGGAAGAATGCTATAGCTTCCTGAAATGCCTATATCTTGGGCTTTAGCTCCATAGTTGTAATCCGTATTAACAGAGATGATATCACCGTTATCTATCACATCTTTTACTTTTAATGAAGATGATAAAGCTGATGGAGTAAAGGCAGAAACTGTAAGTTGAGTTGATGATAAGAGATGTTTTTCATCAAAACTAAGTTCAAAAGTCCATGTACCTAATTGAGCATTTTCAGGTAACTTGTACTCATATTCAAAGCTGTTTTCAACAGCTCTTGATAAAGGAATTTCTTTTTCAATGACATAGTCAGGACGTCTTATAAAGAGCTTTAATGCTTTTAGAGATGCAGCACTCAGATCTTTGTTTCTAACTAAAGCCTGATAAACGGTAGTCTCACCTGGTCGTAAAAGAGTTCTGTTAGTATAGGCAAAGACTTTGTAATCGTTGTTGTCGCTAATACCAGAGCCTTCTTCAAAGTACAGAGGGCTTGCTCTTAAATCCAGTGGGAAGAAATCGTCGTTACTTACAACGGTAACTGTAGCAACACTCTGTCCGTTTTCACCTTGGCAGATAGCTTTGTCAAAATGAACAAAACCATCAGAATCGGTGGACTTGGAGTCTAATACATCATTAGCTAAAGATTTTAGGGTAACGGTTGCGCCCTTCACAGGAGAAGCATCAGTAAGTGATCTTACATTAACATCAATACCGTTTGAGCCTGAATAAGAGGTGACACCTAAATTAGAGATAAAGAGCAGTTTTGATAGCTCTAAGGTATTATCATCATAAGTGAAAAAGTCATCTAAAGTTAAATTGCTATCATCTTTAGCTTTAATTACAGAGAGAACGTAAACACCGCTTTTATCTTTGTTTACAAATTCGCTGATATCTACAGCTGTAAGTTCAACTTCATTCTTTTTATTTTTGAAGTTGATGGTTTTAGCTCCTAAAAATTTACCGTGGTTAAACAGAAGCTTGCGGATATCGTATTTCTCTGGATTTTCTGAATACAGACTAAACAGCTCTGCTTGAGGCAAAGAGTTATTGGAGATCTTAAATACACCTAAAGTTACTGCGTCTGTATTTACAGTCTCAAGTTCAACTAATTTTTGTTTTTCATTGCTAGGCAATATTAAGCCTTTGGCAATTTTCACAGAGCTCGTCTCATCAATAGTTGTAAAGGTAGTATCAGAATCTGTATTGGTCGTTAAGGTCTTATCAGTTCCTTGTGTCTTTTTTATAAAGTTAATACCTTTATGCAGTTTTAAGGTATAGGTCTTTCCAAAGTCAAGACCAGAGACACACAGTCGATTGTCTTTAACAAAAGGGTAAGCATCTTTTATTTTGGTACTGTTATTTGTAAAAACTTCTACAGCAGCAGACAAATCCTGATCTTTTATAAGCTCTTTATCAGTGATAAAACATGATAAAGCTTTGCCTCTAGTATTTTCATCAATAGCTCTTTTAACTTCAATTGAAAGTTTATCAGTAGACTCATCAGCATTCTTTGCATAGCATTTAGAAATAAGCACTGGGTTTAACAGTAAAACTGTGCATAAAGACAAAAGAGATAATCTGTTATTCATAGATACTCCAAATTATGATTGAGACTGCCTGAAACTAAAGTTAACGTTCCCTGAGGTAGCTTACTTTTAATTCAATTCTAACAAATCTATCAATAAATACTTTGATAGGAATTAGCAAATATAATTTACAGGAAAGTAAATCGTGTCATAAAAGTTTCTAAAAATCTTTCTTAAGGTATAAAAATCAAGTGTGATCTCATATAATGACTAAACTAAATTCATTAAAGAATGATCTTAAAATGTAGTTAAATAAGCGAGCAATATTAAAAAATTCTATTTGTTTAAGGATTACTTATGGCAAAGGTTCAGAAAAAAGGTTTAGTAAGAATTTATAACGCAGGCAAATACAGCATGAAGGGCTTTAAAGCTGGTCTTGAAAACGAAGCTGCGATTAGACAAGAGATTTTTTTAGGTGTGATCTTAACTTTAGTTGCTTTTTATTTAAGATTTTTCTCAGACTTTGGTTATTCAACTTTAGAGCTAATTGCTTTAATTTCTATGCCTTGGCTCACAGTTGTAGCAGAGCTGTTAAACTCAGGTATTGAAGCTGTTGTAGATAGAATTGGTACTGAGTTTAATGAACTGTCAGGCAGAGCTAAGGACTTAGGATCAGCTGCTGTTTTTGTAATGCTAATTTTAACTTTAGTAACCTGGGTTCTAATTGTTGTTGACCATTGTATTTAGCAGTTAACCATACCTTATCAGATAAAGAGCATTACTGATGAGTATTCGTGATCACAGCTATTACATGACAAAAGCCTATCAAGAGGCATTAAAGGCAAAAAAAATAGGGGAGATCCCTGTAGGTGCAGTTATTGTAAATAAAGATGGTGACATTGTAGCTACAGGGTACAACCAGACTATCAGCTCTAATGATTCTTCAGCTCACGCTGAGGTCGTAGCCCTAAGAGCTTTAGGGCAAAGAGTTTCAAATTATCGCTTTCCAGACTATTCAATTTATGTAACTTTAGAGCCTTGCTGTATGTGTGCAATGGCTCTTATCCACGCAAGATTAAAAAATCTCTATTTTGGAGCTTATGATTTAAAGACTGGAGCCTGTGGCTCAGCCTTTAACTTAATCTCAGATCCTAAACATAATCATAAGATTATTGTTGAAGGTGGGATCTTAAAAAAAGAGTGTTCTGCTTTACTCTCAGACTTTTTTAAAGAGAGAAGACAAGCTAAAAAAGAGTTAAAAAAGATAATACTGGACTTTAAAAGTAAGCTTGGCTCTTAAAAACACTTCTTTTCAATTTCGTTTTAAACACGCTTTGCTATATGTCTTTTGAGTTGCAGCCTTATCGGAACAAAACAATGCTCAATTTGTGAGCGCTTTTGTGAGATCTGACGCTAAATCAAATCTTTGAACGTTCTCATTATGCTATACTATGATAATGAGCAGATAGGGTTGAAGTCTGCAATTATATAAAAATAATAAAAATGTGACCTTGTTTTGAGGAGCTACAGCAGTGAAAACACGCAACAGCATTCGTGCAGAAATTAATGCACTTTATAACGAAAGAATAATCGGCTGGCTAAGTGATTCAGTCAAGTCTAAAAAGAATTTTGAAGCTGTAAGAATTTATTTAGGTGCTCCTACTCGTGATGAGGATGTGCTAAATAATAAAGACGAGTTTGTTCGTTTTTGTAACGATTGGCACAAAGAGCTTAATGCAGGAAAAGTAGACTTTTTGGATAAGACTTATCCTGATCTAGGAAAATTTGAAGTTCCAGTTCATTTGGTTTTTGAAAAAGTAGATGATCTTGCTGCATGGGCAGGTCATTTGGTGGAGTTCCATTCAGCTCAAAACCGTCTTCAGACAGTAAAGAAAACTTTACCTGAGTTATTAGATTCTGCTGTGGAGAATATTCATGCCTTAACCACCTTAGAAGATCAGGATTTTGAGCGTTTCTTGCTTGTATGCAAGTGGCTGTGCGCTCATAAAGATTCTTCTGCAATGATTCGTCAGATCCCTGTTCGTGGTGTTGATACTTTGTGGTTTGAAAAATACAGATATGTTGTGCTTGCTTTTATGCGCAAGTATCTTGATTTAAATCCATTAAGACGCGATTTATTACAGTTAGGTTTAGTTCCTCCAGCTCCAACCGTACGTTTAGTTTTATTAGATAAACTGTTACGTAGCAGAGTAGGCGGTTTACGTGATATTGGTATTACCGTTGATGATTTAGCTAAACTTGATATTAAACCTAGAAAGGTTCTTTTTTTTGATGATTTAGCAACTGCTTTATCTGTTCCTGATGTACCTGGCATGGTATGTTTAGTTTTACCTTTCCAGACTTCTAGAGTTTGCACTATTCCATGGATTGCTCATGCTCAGTGCGCTTATGTTTCAAATATTGAAATGAGGGCTTTTGCTGTATTGAACAATCTCAGAGTTCATTTACCTAATACTAAGAGCATTACCTTGAGCAAGGAGTTCTTTGAAGCAAACTCTGATCTATGGTCATTTGATGATATTGAAATTGAAGAACTCAACACCTCAATGGCTTTAAACTCAAAAGAAGCTACTTTATACAATATGCTAGCAGCTGGTGTCTTTGGAAGAAAAGCGCGTCTTCCATTAGAGCGAATTCCTCTTTCAGAGATCTTTGATGCTCTTGATATTGAGTATAAAGAAGAGTCAGTTGAAGATACTGTCGTTGAGCAAAACTCAAATCTGTCAACTCCTGTAGCTGTTAAAAATGTAGCACCTGTTGCTTCTGTTTTAACTAAAACAGAAGAGACTGTTGTAGAAAAAGCTGCAAACGATGATGAAATAAAGAATGTTGTAGCAGAAGAGACTAAAGAAGCTACAGAGTCTCCTGCACCAACAACTGAAAATCATCAGTAACAAATCTCTTTTTTACAAGAATTGACATCATGTTATGGCTTTTTTGCTATAAAATGGTGTCAATTTGTTTATGTAGAAAAGAATTTTAAAGAGATCCTTTAAGACTGGTTATTTGATAAAGATCTTCAAATAACTGTCGATATGAAAAAGAGTATTTAAATGTCAGCACAATTTATCAGTGTTCACCCAGACAATCCACAGCCACGTTTTATAAAACAGATCTGTGAATGTCTTAATGATGGTGGCGTAGTTGTAGTTCCTACTGATTCAGCTTATGCCTTATGTTGTAAGCTTGAGCAGAAGCACGCAATGGAGCGAATTGCTAGAATTAGACAGGTGGACAAGCACCACAATTTTACTCTTTTGTGTCGCGATCTTTCTGAGTTATCAACTTATGCAAAAGTTGAGAACAATGTATTTAGACTTTTAAAGAATCATACACCAGGAGCTTATACTTTTATTCTTCCAGCCACTAAGGAAGTACCTCGCCGTTTAATGAACGAAAAGAGAAAAACAATTGGTATTAGAGTTCCTAATAATGCAATTGTGAGTGCTATTGTTTCTGAATTAAATGAACCATTGATGAGTTGCTCTTTAATTCTACCTGAGCATGAAGAGGCAGAATCCGATCCTGTAACCATCAATGATGAAATTGGTTCTGTAGTGGATGTAATCGTAGATGGCGGTTTACTCTCACCAAGTCCAACTTCTGTTATAGTGTTTAACGATGGTGTACCAGAGGTTGCTCGCTACGGATCAGGTGACGTATCTGATTTTGAATAGTATTGGTAATAGGTTTTAAGAGGAAATCAAATTGGATTCAGGCCTATTTAAAAGAAGAAAAATGGCAATCAGACTGGGCTTAGGTCTGATGGTGGTTGTCATTATTTCTGATTTTTTCCTCTATCCGAGACAGTACTCTTATCCTAGCTCTGTATCTGAATACAGCACACAGGAGAATAACGATAAAAGGTATTTTCTGCGCCAGCAGATAGAGAACTCTAAGACTTATGAGCAGATGAAACTTAGAGTTAGAAGCTCTCAATATATAAGTCAAGAAAATCTCTATGATAAAGTTGATCCCAAAAAACAACAGAATTTCCAGGAAGATACCTCTAGAAAAAGAGGCGAACAAATTTTGGAAAATAAAGGAATATCTTCAACAGCACCTGCAAACAGTTCTGATGGTTCTCGCATTAAAAACAAGACAGGTAAAGTAAAGGCTAAAGGTCTGTCTGATTGGATGAAGCAGAACGCACTCTTAAATGATGATGAGAAATAGTTCTTATTTTCTCTTAATCTTTATCCAATTGTCAATGCAAGAAAAATATGTATAATAAAATATACATATTTTAATCTCATACCTTTAAAACAGACAGTCATTGCTCTTAATTTGATCATCGAATTTCAAAATAAAATTCATTCTCATTTTGATGAATTTTTAACTTATTCGCACTATACTGAAAATATAAGCTACAAGTAACGTTAAGATTGGCTTTTCAGCTAGTAATATATGAAGTTAATTTTTAAGATATCTGTCGCAACTATGCTTTCATTGGTATCCACTGTGTTTGTTGCTAATGCAGATGCAGGTAGTGATGAAAATGCGCAGACAGAACAGTCTTTGAAAAAGCTGGAATTAGATCTTAAGAGGGCTCGTTTAAGAGAGTCTTTAAAGCATGATCAGGCTCATTCTCTTCAAAGAAGAGCTTTGGACAAACAGAAAAATCAAGCAAATATAGATAGAGTTGACTATTACAATGTTTTAAGAAATAAATCTGACAGTGTACAAAGCGAAACAGCATCTGAAAAACTTGTCAATAACGTTCCAAATGATGCTGATGAGCGCACAAAAGCCTTCCAGGAATGGGTTAACAGCAATATGCTACTTGATTCTGATTCTAAGATTTCTCATAAAGATGCTATGAAGTACGAACAAAAAGAGGAATTAAAGAAGAACCTTTTAGAGAGCAATTCTGAAACAGTTATTGTGGAAAAGAAATCAATTGGTAAAATTGAAAAGGTAAATAAAGAATGAGGCTCTAAGAGCTAAGGGTTAAGATTGTTGAAGTTTCTACTTACAAAAAAGGCAGACTTTTTTAAGATCTGCCTTTCCTTTTCTTTAATTTCTTGTGGTTAGATTAGAGGCATGTTGTGTTTTGCACACTCTTCTCTCATTTTTTCAGGCCAAATACTTGCCTGAATTTCTCCAATATGAGCCTTGTGTAAAAGAACCATACAAAGTCTGCTCTGACCAATACCGCCACCAATTGTTAATGGTAATTCTCCATTTAATAACTTCTTGTGGAAGTAAAGCTCTTTACGTTCTTCTTTATTCTCTAGGCGTAGCTGGCGGTTTAAAGCTTCGATATCCACACGGATACCCATTGAAGATAATTCGAATGAACGATTTAAGATTGGATACCAAATTAAGATATCACCGTTTAAGCCAAATTTGCCGTCTTCATTCTTAGTAGACCAGTCATCATAGTCAGGAGCTCTACCATCGTGCTTCTCGCCATTTGACAGCTGACCACCGATGCCCATTAAGAATACAGCACCATATTTCTTACAGATTAGATCTTCACGCTCTTTTGGAGTCTTATCAGGGTACATCTGTAAAAGCTCTTCAGCATGAACAAAGGTAATTTCCTGAGGTAAGAATGGCTTGATGTTCTCATAGCTCTCACATGCTAAATACTCAGTTCTTAAAATAGCTGAATAGATACGTCTTACAATGTTCTTTAAAAAGGTAAGATTTCTATCTTCTTTAGTGATAACCTCTTCCCAGTCCCATTGATCAACATACAGTGAATGAAGATTATCCAGTTCTTCGTCAGCACGAATAGCATTCATATCGGTATAAATGCCGTAGCCTGGCCCAATCTTTAACTCTCCTAGGGTCAGTCTCTTCCATTTTGCTAAAGAGTGTACAACTTCAGCTTTCTGATCATTTAAATCTTTAATAGGGAAGGTAACCGCTCTTTCAATACCATTTAAATCGTCATTGATACCTAAGCCTTTTAATACAAATAAAGGTGCAGTAACACGGCGTAAACGAAGCTCTGTAGCAAGATTCTGCTGAAAGAAGTCTTTGATTAACTTAATTCCTTTTTCTGTTTGAATTTTGTCTAAGAGTGGAGTGTAGTCCTTTGGAATGATTAGATTACTCATTTCTGATTATCCTTAATATATAGTAATTGTGAAGATTTTACCTTTGATATCACTTTTTTTAAATATCTTTTTTTGTTAATTAAGATAAATTCATGTCACTGCAATGAATATTAAGAACAATGAAGTCGTCTTTTCCAAAATTTCTTAAAATGACTAAAGCTTAAGCGTACGAATTCTATGGTGCATTAAGCTAAGAGGACATTAAAAAAAATTCAATCAATAAAATCAAAAAAATTTGAATAATATGCTGTTTGTATAAAGTATTATTCAAAAAAAATTACTACTTTTTGCAAGAAGGTTCACTGATTTTATTGAGGCTTAAAGCATATAATAATTTGGACTGTGAGGTTTTGTATGCAATGTAAAAAGAACCTTCTGTGTGTTGTCTCTGTTTTATCCATACTCTTTGCAGTAAGTTTTACATCAGAAAACACATATGCAAATGAAATCGATATTGATTCTTCTCTTTTAGAGTTAGTAGAGAAGAACAATTCTTTTTTGCTGCAAAAAGAAGCTTCTAAGTCTCCAAAAGATAGATTACTTGAGTCTGTAATTAGAAGAAAAACTCAAGAAGCTATTCTTTATCGTAATTATGTGGCACCAGTTGATCCTAATTTGAAAGAGTTAAAGCGTTCGATGAATCTTGAAAATGCAAGGGAACATGGTGAAGAGATACTTGCAGAGAGAAAGAACGGTGGCTTTAAAAAGAAACAAAGTCAAAATCTTGAACAAGGTTTAATGTCTAGCTTTGATAAAAAGAAGACTCAGAAGAAAAAATATAAGGTGCTAGATAAAAAGAAAGAAAACGGTGATTCTAATTTGTTTAAAGATCAGGCAGGTTCCGTATCTAATGCCTTTAAAAAATTAAAATAGTGAATAGCCTTTATGTGGTACATCTTTAAGTTTGAAATTAATATACTGCTGATCCTTCTAATGGTAATAGTAGTACGCTCTTTCTCAAGAGAGCATGACAGATTTAACCAACCATTCGTTTATACCTGCTATGCAATCATAGTCTGCTGTTCTATGCATTACATAGAGTCAATTGTACCTTATACAAATTACGCTGAAGTGCATCAGGTACTGTATGTAATTGAGTCAGTACTTTGGATCTTCATCCCATACTGGTGGCTACACTTTGTATTTGAAAAACTAGGTTACAGTCATTACCTTAATCAAGGCTTAATAATTTATTTGAAAAAAGCTCCTTTGGTAATTGTTACTCTGATGGCTTGTGCTTCTCTTTTCATGCCAATTCTTTTTAAATTAAATCTGTTCGGAGATCCTGTAAAGGGTAGCTACACCTTTGTAATGGATATCTTGGTAGCTTTGTACTCAACAGCATCCCTTGCACTATGTTTGACTACAATTCTCTTATCTTCAAACAGTGAACTTAAAAAATATGCTATGTTCCTTACCATTCCAACTCTAATCTGTGGTGGTATTCAGATTTTTACATTTTACAACATGAGCAATATTTTCTATGTTACAGAAACAGTTTTCTGCATCATTACCTTCATTAACATTCATGAGGATAGAGTGTTCATTGATGCTCTAACTGGACTTAACAATAGAAACCGCTTTAAAAAGTACTTGTCTACAGTAATGATGTCATCATCTGTGAATCGTTCTAATATGTACCTAACCTACATTGACGTTGATGAATTTAAAAAGATCAATGATAATTACGGTCATGTTGTTGGAGATCTTGCTTTAAGAACTGTCGCTGAGGCAATGCGTGAAGTAGGTGCGCAGACTCGTTCTTTTATCGCTCGTTTAGGCGGTGACGAATTTGCCATAATCTCAGGTCACTCAAATAAAGAAGACTACGACAAGATGGTATTAACACTGTCAATGCTGTTAGATGAAAAAGCTACGGCTAACTTTTCTGAATTTAAGGTAAAATTCTCTTTAGGAACTACAAGTTTGGATATTCCAAATGCTTCTATGAACGACATCATCAAAATCGCTGATAGACGCATGTATGAGCAAAAGAGAATTAAAAAGATTAACAATGCACAGAGGAATAATTAGTAATGGCATCAACATTATTTTATTCAGTCGAAATTGACATTATCTGCATTGTTGTATTTATCTGTGTAATTTCAAATATTTGGAAAAGTGGTGACAGAGCAAGATTTAGCTATATCTTGGTATTGGCTTTAGTTATTTTTCAGGCTTTATCTGATATCTTTTTAAAAACTTATACAAGCATTAGCTGTTATGCTCTCTTTGCTAAAAATGAAGTTTGTACCAAAGATGTAACTCAGGTGGTTATCTTCAGCTGTATGTTATCTTTCTTCAATCTTTTGGTTCCATATGTACTCTTTGTCATCAGTTATTTAATAAAGGCTGAAAAATCCAGAACCAAAGGTATTAAGCTTTGTGTGCTATCTATTCCATTTTTGATTTTATGCTATTTCGTGCTTACATCACCTGCTAATGGCCATATCCAATTCTTAACCTATCATGGAGCATATGTACATGGTAAGTATTACTCAGCATTAGTAGGCACTGTAGGTTTTTACTCCATCCTAGCTCTAGTAAACTTCATGTACGTAGTAGCATCAAGACAGGACAAGATGATTGAGTTTTCAATCTCTAAGGTTGACTACATACTCTTTTACCTAACTTGTACTTTACCATTCGTATTAGCTCCAGTAAATTTACTTGTAGATGACGTTTTACTGGATTCTCCTTGCTACGCAGTATGTTTCTTCTTCTTGATGACCTTACATCAACATATGCGTATTTCTATTGATGATTTAACTACTTTAAACAATCGTAATAAGCTTAAAAGTTATCTTTTAAACTTAGTTTCACTTTCTGAAGCTGAAAGAAAAACTACTTATATGATGTTTATTGATGTGAATAAGTTCAAGTCAATCAATGATAACTATGGTCATAACGAAGGTGATGTGGTCCTAATGCAGCTATCAAGATTATTAAAGGGTGTTGCTGAGACCTTTAATTGTTTCTTATGCCGTTATGGCGGTGACGAGTTTATCTTAATTAAGAAAAATGCAAATGAAGAAAGAGCTGCCGGTGTCTGCCACTACATTGACAAGACCGTAGCTAGACTGAAAATCCTCTCATTAGCTCCATATGAACTTTCTGTCTCAACTGGTTATGTCCGTTTTGATAATCGCTTTAAGACTGCTAAAGATTTTATTGAAGCTGCTGATAGACTAATGTATGAGACCAAGAGAAGTACAAGAAAAGATTATTCTAAGATCTAAATGAAAAGCCTCCAGCTAAAAGAGGAGGCTTCATCTTTAAGAACTAAATCCTATTTATCATCAATTCTTAACATCACAGCTGTTGATAAATCAACTTTAGTATTGTGCTTTAGTTTTACTGACCAACCAGTGCCTGGTGCTACATCTAAAGGTTTGCCATCTTTAGCATTTACAAGTGTTGAACCGTCAAGATCAACTAGTCCTTTTGGTGTAAATAACGCAATATGTGAGTTCTTCTCAAAGCGGTTCTTTACATCGATATTTAAGGTACCGTCAGCATCCTGTGAGGTGATTTCACCGCAGATCTGTAATTTGCCTGGATTTGGTGAGTTAGTCTCATAATCCTGGGTCTTATCAGGACGGTGTGGCTCAAGTAAAGCTGTGGTGTAACCTCTTGATGGAATAGAGTTTACGATGTTGTAACTTTCATCAGGGATCTCTTTACCTTCGCAGATGGCATCAATAGCTAATCTGTAAGCACGAGAAATTGCAGCAGAATAGAATGGTGATCTTGAACGACCTTCAATCTTTAAAGAATCAACGCCAATCTCAATTAGCTTCTTTAAAACAGGAAGTGTGCACAGATCTTTAGAGTTCATCAAATATGAACCATTCAGATCCTCTTCCATGGTCATCCATTCTCCAGGATGATGCATAGACTCTTCAATCTGAGCTGATAAAGTAGTACCGTCATCAGCCTCAAAGGTAGTTACATCGTCAGCTGTTGCAGCATGCACGTTGCGAATGTTAAAGCCGTAACGGCATGAATTATTGCAAGCTCCGATATTGGCATCACGGTGTGATAGCAGACCTGAAATTAAGCAACGACCAGATACTGCGATACATAAAGCTCCGTGAGCAAATACCTCAATTTCCATATCAGGACATTCTTGCTTAATCATGTCAATTTCGGTTAAGGAAAGTTCACGAGCTAAAATACATCTTGTAAGACCTACTTTCTGCCAGAACTTAACTGAACCTGCATTAACAGTATTTGCCTGAACTGATAAGTGAATTGGAATATCAGGATAGCGGTTACGGACAATATCGATTAGACCAGGATCTGCCATGATGAAAGCATCAGGCTTTAACTGAGCCATTTCGTCTACTACTTTTTCAAATGCAGCTACACGTCTTACATGTGGAATGATATTGAGTACTGCATGTACCTTTTTTCCCATAGCATGGGCTTCTTCGATACCTTTAATAAAGTCTTCACGGATAAAACCATTTCCGCGTACTCTCAAAGACCATTTAGGAACACCAGCATACACCGCATCAGCACCATAGGCTAAGGCCATATGTAAGTGTTTTAAGCTTCCTGCTGGAGCTAAAAGTTCAGGCTTTTTAGTTACGGTCACAGCTAAAAATCTCCATTAGGTAATCACATAGTTCGCTTAACAGTTCACCTTGAAGAACTAAAAGAGCCTGAGCATCAGCGGTCTCGTCATCTGATTTTTCAGGCAGATTCTTTTCAAGGTAAATATCTGTAGGTTTTAATTTCTTTAAAGCCAAATCTGAGGTTAAGGTAAGCTCTAAGGATTCATCAAAAGATAAACCAATTTCGGTTGCAACTTTACCAGCCTCTAAATGTACAGCTATCTCTTCTGATGTCAGATCTTCTTTTGAAGCTCTGATAATGCCACCGTCTTCATCTGTGCTCTTTAAGGTAGTCTCTGATCCGAAAGTAAAACGCTTAGGAAGAGTTGTTGCATCTTTTAACCAAGATGTCATCTTCTCATCTACCATAGCGTGTGGAGCTAAAAGTTTAGCAGGGAAGGTAGAGAAAGCTTCTCGTAACATGGCTAAAGCTTTTTCAGCTCTCTTGCTAGAAGTGGCTGCAACGCCTACAAGACTTTTATCAGTATTCACCCAGATTAAAAGCTCACGACGGGTTGCAAATGCCTGTGCTAAAAGCTTTCCTGCAACAGCCGCTTTTAAAGCTTCTTTTTCGTTCTTACGTAGCTGTCTTTTAAGCTCTATTTCTTTTTTAGCAGTAAGTTCGTTTAACTCAGTCTTAACAACAGATGAAGGTAAAAGTTTTGTTTCTTCAATCAGTTTAAAAAAGTGATTCTCACCTGATGAGAAGTGATACAAGCCTTCATGTGAAAAAATAGGCGCAAAGCCTACAGAGGCCAGTTCTTGAGCAGCACAAGGCTTGAAACTAGCTTTTTCTAGCGCTTCTTCAACAAGTGCATCGTCTTTTAAAACACCGTTTAATTCTGATAAATCAACAGTGTAGAAACGAAGATTTTTAAACCACATATTTTATGTTTTCCTACTTAAAAAATTTTGCCTAAATTATGGACAAAAATGGCTGATTTTTCAAGTTCTAATGCTATGATTGAACCATTTATTTCATTGATTTTTTAATACAAAAATGATAATATTTATGCCTATTAGACTAATGAAAATTACAAGGTAGAACTAATGTCAGATAATACCGATAATCCAAATTCAGAGCAGAACGCATCACAGTCTTCTGAGAATGAATTAACTACAGCACAGAGTGTTAATTCATCTGTACCAACAGTAAAACTTGAAGACGAGTTAAAGCAGTCATTCATTGACTATGCGATGTCTGTTATCGTAGACCGTGCTCTTCCTGACGTGCGTGATGGTTTAAAGCCTGTTCACAGACGTGTTCTTTTTGATATGTATGATCTAAAAGTATGGAGTACTGGCCAGACTAAAAAGTCTGCTCGTATTGTAGGCGACGTTATTGGTAGATTCCATCCACATGGAGATACTGCTGTATACGAAACTATTGTTCGTATGGCTCAATGGTTCTCAATGCGTGAACCTTTAATCTTCGGTCAGGGTAACTTTGGTGATATCGATGGTGATGGCGCAGCTGCTATGCGTTATACCGAAGTTAAGATGACTAAGATTGCCGAGCAGATGTTAGCTGATATTGATAAAGAGACTGTCGACAGCTATCCAAACTATGACGGTAATGAGCAGATCCCTGAAGTTTTACCAACCAAATTCCCAAATCTGTTGGTAAACGGCTCATCAGGTATTGCTGTAGGTATGGCAACTAACATTCCTACTCACAACCTTTCTGAGGTTATTGATGGCGTAATCGCCGTTTTGGATAACCCAGAGATTGGTCTTGATGAACTTATGCATTACATTCCTGGTCCTGATTTCCCAACAGGCGGTATTATCGTAGGTACTGATGGTATCAGACAGGCTTATGAAACCGGTAAAGGTCGTTGTATCATCAGATCAAAGACTAGAGTGGAGACAGATAAGTCAGGTAAGCAGACCATTTATGTAGACGAGATCCCTTATGTTGTACACAAGGTTGATATCGTAAAGCAGATTGAAAAACTCATCAAAGAAAAGAAGATCGAAGGTATTGCAAGTATCGTTGATGAGTCAGATAAAGACTGTGCTGTTAAGATTGCAATTGACTTAAAACGTGATGCTTATCCTGAAGCTGTTCTAAACAATCTGTATCAGAACACCATGTTACAGGCAAGCTTCCCAATTAACATGGTAGCTTTAGTTCACAATCATCCAAAGCAGTTATCATTAAAGGAAATCTTAACTGAGTTTGTTAAGTTCCGCCGAGAGATCGTAACAAGAAGAACAGTATACCTGTTACGTCAGGCAAGAAGAACAGCTCATACCAACGAAGGCTTGATGATTGCCAAGGCAAACATTCAGCGAGTAATTGATATTATTACAGCAGCAGATAATGCTGAAGATGCACGCATTAAGTTAATGGCTGAAGCTTGGGATTCTTCTGTAATTTCACCTCTTATCCAAAGAGCTGAAGACGGTTCTAATATTTCTTTACCTCAGGGTATTCCTGCTGATAAGGGGATCATTGGCGATAAGTACTACTTATCAGATCCTCAGGCAAGAGCAATTCTTGAGTTAAGATTATCTAAATTAACTCACCTAGCTCAAGATGAGATCCGTGATAAGTACAATGAATTAGTTGCTGCAATTCGTGATTACTTAGAGATCTTAAATAATCCTGAAAGAATGAAGCAGGAAATCAGGACTGAGTTACAGGAAGTTAAAGAGACTTATGGCAACAAGCGTAAGACTGCATTCACTGTAGACTTAGGTAAGATTGACAAGGGTGATTTAATTGCACGTCGTGATGTAATTGTTACTCTGTCAGCTCAAGGCTATATCAAGTATCAGGATATCTCTACTTATGAGAGTCAAGCTCGTGGTGGTAAGGGTAAACTTGCAACTAAGTTAAAGGATGAGGATTACATCACCAAGGTAGTTGTAGCCTCTACTCACGATAAGATGATGTTCTTTACTAACAAGGGGCGTGCCTTTGTTAGCGTGGTTTATGACTTACCAACCTCAGAGAACCGCACATCAAAGGGCTTGCCAGTACAGAACTTCTTTAATATTGATAAAGAAAATGGAGAGGTTGTAACCGCCTTACTGCCAATTTCAGAGTTTAACTCAGAGCAGTACTTCTTCATGGCAACTAAGAACGGCTTAATTAAGAAGACCTCACTTAGTGCTTATGCATCATTCGTTAACAGAATGGGCACAAACGGTTTAATTGCTCTTAAGTTAAATGAAGGTGATGAGTTAATCGGTGTTGAATTATCTTCAGGCGATGATGATGTATTCTTATTTACATCTAATGGTTATGCTCAGCACTTCTGTGAATACTATAAGCGCTCTGCTGTCGCAGATGAGGATTCTTCTGATGATGCTGACAGCTCTGATAACTCTCAAGAATCATCAGATGAGAATGATGATAGCTCAATTGATAGACATTCAGGTGCAGGCGTACGTCCATCAGGTCGTGGTTCTGGCTGTATCCGTGGTATCAAGCTAAGAGAGAACGGTAAAGTTGTATCCTTGATGGTAATTCCTCCATCAGAGGTAGACAAGCAGTTCTTAATTGCTTGTGCTAATGGCTATGGTAAGAGAACCCGTCTGTCAGACATTTCATTACGCAATAGAGGCGGTATGGGCGTCATCGTTATCAAGAATCTTGATAGAAACGGTGAGGTTGTTGGTGCCGTTCTTGCTGATGACAATTCAGACTATATGTTAATTACTAACCAGGGGCAGTTAATTAGATCATCAATGTCTGATACTCCACTTGTAAGTCGTTCTGCTGCTGGTAACATCTTAATGCGTATGTATGAAGGTGATTCTGTAATGGCAATTCAGTCAATTCCTGAAGATGTTGTACAAAACTCTAAGAAAATGGCCGAAGCTAGGCAGAAGGAACGTGAAGAGTTAAAGGCGGCGCAAGAAGCTCAAAACTCATCACCAAGCCTTGAAACAGCATTAAACGAAAAGCCTGATGAATCCGCACCTGAAAATAGCACTGATACACAGACAGTTGACAGTGGCGATAACAATTCAGATAATCAATAATATATAAGGCATGGAGAATACACTCCATGTCTTTTTTACTTGATCTTAAACAATAAATTTTCATTTGTTTTAATTTTTAACCGATTTTCTTAATACTTTTGTTGGAGAACAAAATGAGTAAAGTTTGGAATTACTATGCTGGTCCTTGTATGCTTCCTGTTGAAGTTATGGAAAAGGCTCAAAAGGAATTCAGAGATTTTGAAGGCACTGGTATGGGTGTAGTAGAACTTTCTCATCGTTCTGCTGAGTTCATGAAGGTTGCTAAAGAGGCTGAAGCTTTATTAAGAGAGCTTTTAGATATTCCTTCTAACTACAGAGTATTATTCGAGCAAGGTGGCGGTCGTGGCCAGTTTGCTGCTATTCCACTAAACTTATTACCTGAAAATGGTCATGCTGATTACTTTGTAACAGGTCACTGGTCTCGCTGTGCTTTTAAAGAGTGTGATGAGCACTACGGTAAGGCAATTTTGCACGAGTGCACCTTCGAGAACAAAGATGGTCTGTATGAAGTTGATTACTCAAAGATGAAGGTTACAGATGGTGCTGCATATGCTTATATGTGTATCAATGAAACCGTAAATGGCATTGAGTCATTTGAGTTACCAGATACAGGAGATGTTCCTTTAATTGCTGATATGTCATCAGACATCTTAACTAGACCTATTGATGTTTCAAAGTTTGGTGCCATCATCTTTGGTGTTCAGAAGAACGTAGCTCCAGCTGGTATGACAGTTACCATCGTTCGTGAAGATCTATTAGGTAAGGCAAGAAAATACTGCCCATCAATCATGAATTGGTCTGTACTTGATAAGTTTGAGTCTATGTACAATACACCATGCACTTTCTCGTGGTATATGGCTTGTCTGAACTTAAAGTGGATAAAAAGTTTGGGCGGTGTTAAAGAAATGGAAAGAAGAAACATCGCTAAGTCAAAAATGGTCTATGATTATCTAGAAAGCTCAGACTTCTATCGTGTAAGAATTGCTGTTAAGGACAGATCACGTGTTAACTGCGTATTCAATCTAAAAGATGAATCTTTAAATGATGAGTTTGTAGCTGAAGGTAAGAAGAACGGCCTTGTAGGTATTAAAGGTCATAAAGTATTAGGTGGCATGAGAGCAAGTTTATACAACGCTATGCCAATTGAAGGTGCAAAAGTGTTAGTAGACTTCTTAAAGAAGTTTGCTGCCGCTCATCAGTAATTACCTCAATAAATTATAAAAAGGACGTAGGTTATGGAGTTACATCGTACCCCTTGGTTTGAAAGTTATCCACAAGATGTGCCACATACAATCAATCCAAAACTGTACGATAATCTTCCAGCACTCTTTGACGATTGCTGTCAAAAGTATGGAAATAGAAAGGCCTTTATCAGCCTAAACAGCTCTGTAACCTATAATGAAGTCTATGAAAAGACCTGTGCTTTAGCTACATATCTTCAGAAAGTCCTTAAAGCTAAAAAAGGTGACAGATTGGCTGTAATTCTGCCTAATGTCATTCAATACCCAATTTCAGTGTTTGCAGCCTTAAAATGTGGTATGCAGGTTGTAAACATTAATCCTTTATATACATCTCATGAGATTTTAGGAGTGCTACGTGACAGTGGTGCCCGAATTGTAGTCTGTCTTGAAAGCATTACCTCAGAAGTATTAAAGATACATGATCAGACTTATCTTGATTACATCATCTCCTGTTCTGTAGGTGATTGCCTGTCACCAATGAAAGGAGCATTTGTTAACTTCTATTTACGTCACTTTACCAATATGGTTCCTAAATATGATAAAGATAAAGTTATCATGTTTAATAACTGCCTTAAGGAAGCAGCTGGTAGAGACTTTGATAAAGTAGAGATAGATTTTGATGATATTGCATTCTTACAGTACACAGGTGGTACAACAGGTAAGCCAAAAGGCGCAATGCTAAGTCATGGCAATATCATTTCAAATGTTGCTCAAGCAGATGGCATGTACGGACCAAGACTGCATAAAGGTGAGGAAGCTATTCTTACTGCGCTGCCTCTATACCATGTCTTTGCAATGACTATCAATTTGATGTTTGCCTTCTATTTAGGTTGCACCAATCTTTTAATCATTGATCCTAGAAAGTTTGATGATCTTATCAATCAGTTAAAGAAGAATTCAGATATCTCAATTATTACAGGTGTTAATACTCTCTTTAACGCTTTTGTTAATTGTAACCTTTTTGAAAAAGTAAAACTTAAGCACTTACGTTTAGTTGTAGGTGGTGGTACGGCAGTTCAGTCAGGTGTTGCTCAAAGGTTTTTAAAGGCATCAGGCGGTATTCCTATTTTAGAAGGTTATGGATTAACAGAATGTTCTCCATTGTGCTGTGTAGTACCTTATACTCAGACAGAGTATAACGGTACTATCGGTCTTCCTACTCCTTCAACATTAGCCAGAATCGTCAATATCGAAACTGGGGAAGAAATTTGGAACAAAGGTGTTGCTGGCGAACTTGAGTTTAAAGGTCCTCAAGTCATGAAAGGTTACTTTGAAAACTCAAAAGAAACAGAAAATGTCTTTGATGATGGATGGCTTCGAACCGGTGATATTGCTCAGTGGTGTGATGGCGGTTATTTAAAGATCATTGACAGAATTAAAGATATGATCTTAGTTTCTGGTTTTAATGTCTTCCCTACAGAAATTGAGAATGTGGTAAGTCGCTTTGATAAAGTTTTAGAGTGTGCTGTAATTGGTGTTCCATCAAAAACTACAGGTGAGTCAATTAAGCTTTATATCATAAGACGTGATCCTACTTTAACCAGAGAAGAAGTTTTAGCTTACTGTAAGAAATATCTAACAGGATATAAACTTCCAAAACATATAGAGTTCGTCGAGACTTTACCTAAATCTCCTGTTGGTAAAGTATTACGTCGATATTTAAAACAGAATCGTCTTAAAGTTTAATTTAGGTGTCTCTTATTTTATAATGTGCTCGCAATTGAGGAGAGTACATGAGCACTAACAATATTGTCTTAGTTGATAATGAGACGTCATTAAATATTCTAAACACATTTTTGTCATCACTAGGCGAGGATAAAAATGTAAGTGTGGATACTGAATTTACAAGAACTAAGACATATTATCCTATATTAGATCTTGTACAAATATGCATTGATGACACAGTCTATATAGTCGACCCTCATGCTTTAAAGCTTTCATCATTTTTCAAAGCCTTTGTTAATACTAAGGCAAATTGTCTGTTCTTTTCGGCTCGTGAAGATCTTGAGATACTGTCTTTTGAAGCTCATAAGTTAGGTCTTGAAAAGACTCTTCCAGAAAAATGCATTGATTTACAGCTAATGATGGCCTTTTTAGGATTAGGTTATTCAAAAGGGTTACAAGCTACATTAGAAGAAGAGCTTAATGTCATATTACCTAAAGACCAAACTCGTTCAGACTGGTCATTGCGACCATTGACAGATGAGCAGATTGTCTATGCTGCTAATGATGTTCTCTATTTAGATAAGCTCTATCAGTCTCTTATTAGTAAGTTTAAGCATGCAGATCCTCGTTTAACATGGTTCTATGAGGAAATGGACAATCAAAAGGATAACTGTACGATCATTCCTAAGCCTGAAACTGCTTATCTAAATGCCAAAGGAGCAGGAACTGTGAGCCTGGCAGAACTTACTGTTTTAAAATTTCTATGTCAAAAGCGCATGGAATTTGCAATGGAAAATGATGTAGCTCAAAACAGGATCATCACAGGGTGTGCCTTATCTCCAATTGCTAGGTTAAAAAATCTCTCTAATGCATCTTTAGCTAAAGCAGGTGTAAAACCTGGAGCCATAAGACAGTATGGAAAACTTGTGATCTCATGGTTTAACGAAGCCCAAAAAGTTCCTGTAGAGCAAGAGCTTGAGTACCCAATTGAACACATCCTATCAGACAGAAATGTTGGTAAAGCTGTAAAAAAATTAAAGCATGTATTATCACTTATAGCAAAAGAGCGGGGAATAAACGAAGAGCTTATAAGCTCAAAACAGCTTTGCTATGATTATTTTAAAGCTCTAAAAGAAAATAGCAGACCAAGACTTTTTACCTCATGGTATCAAGAGTGTATTGGTAAAGAGCATCAACTTCCTCCTTTCCCTGAAGAGTAATCTTATACTTTATAAGAGCTTGAGAAAAGTTACCTTATTTTCTACCTTGAGGTCATACCTTTTTTGTATTCTCAAAAAATTTTTTACAAATAAGAAAAGGCTCTGCAAAGCAGAGCTTTAAGGTTAGTTAATATGAATTGTTATATATGAGGTTTGCTTTATAGAGCCCAGCCTAACTGAACGTTCCAGAAAGCAGTGTAGATTACAGCTACGATAATTAAGATTGCATAGCTTGCTATAGCGAAACCGCCAGTTGTCTTGAAGGTCTTAGCTGTGGTTATGATTGCCTTAGGATCGTCATCGCCATTGTTAGTTGATAATGAAACGAATGCGATGATTGCAGTGGTTAGGATCCAGTTGTAGAACATCTGGTCTAAGAAGCCCATCTGTAAAGGTAAGAACTTCAGTAAGAATGCGATTACGATTGAGCATAATACACCAACTACTGCACCCTTTGAGTTTGCCTTCTTGTAGAACAGACCGCATAAGAATACTGATAAGATACCAGGTGAAACAACACCGGTGTACTCTTGGATGAACTGGAATGCCTGACCTAGAGAGCTTAATAGAGGAGCAATGAAGATTGCGATTGCTAAAGCTACAATAGCAGTTAAACGACCAACTCTCACTAAAGATACATCTGATGCTGACTTGTTGATGTACTCTTTGTAGATATCCATGGTGAAGATGGTTGCAGTTGAGTTTAGCATTGATGCTAAGGATGAAACAATAGCTGCTGCAAGAGCTGCGAATACAACACCTTTTAGACCTGTAGGCAGTAACTGAGCAACCCAAGGATATGACTTATCAGGATGATCAGCTGTAGGAATGTTGTTAGCAACAATGTTACCATACTGTTCTTTTAATGAGTCTAATAGAGCAGGATTGTGAACAGTGATGTAGTAAGCTGCAATACCTGGAATTACGCAGATTAAAGGAATGATTAACTTTAAGAAGCCTGCGAATACAAGACCAGTCTGAGCTTCGTGAATTGACTTAGCAGCGAATGTACGCTGAATAATGTACTGGTTGAAGCCCCAGTAGTACAAGTTAGTAACCCATAGACCACCGATTAGAACAGAGATACCTGGTAACTGTGAGAAGTTAGGATTTGATCTGTCTAAGATCATTTCAAAGTGCTCAGGAATGTCCTGAACTAAAGTTGACCAGCCAGCCATGAAGCCTTCACCCTGACCAATCCACTTTAAGGCTACATATGATGTTGCAAAACCACCGATTACTAAAACAGCAACCTGGATAACGTCAGTCCAAACAACTGCTGACAGACCACCGTATACTGAGTATAGAAGAGCAAAAGCTGCTAATCCTAAGATTGAGTACATCAGAGGAATACCTAAAATGGTCTCTAATGCTAAACCGCCTAGGTAGAGAACAGAGGTTAAGTTTACTAAGATGTATAAGCTGATCCAGAATATTGCAAGAATGGTTTTTAAAGTTTTATTAAAACGTTTCTCAACGAACTCAGGAATAGTGTAAATACCTTTTTCGATAAAGATAGGAATGAAGTATTTACCAACTAAGATTAAGGTCACAGCTGCCATAATTTCGTAAGCTGCAATGCCCATACCGATAGCATAGCCAGAACCTGACATACCGATGAACTGTTCTGCTGAAATATTAGCAGCAATTAGTGAGGCACCAACAGCCCACCAAGGAATAGATTTACCTGCTAAGAAATACCCCTCAGCGCTCTTGTGATTTTTACGAGAAGCTGAAAGGGCTATAACTAAGACTACGATAGCGTATATACCAAAGATAACGTAATCAATGGTAGATAAACCAGAAGTTACTGTTTCCATGTGTTTTTCCCTTAATTTATTTGACTATATTGAAACGAAGTAAACGTTTACGGAAATAATAACAGTATTTTAAAACAATGCAACTTAAGGGATTTTTGTTGGTTTTGTCTTAAAGATTGAAAAAATTGAAAGTATTTTACAATGAACAATTTAATTTCTATTGATGATAAAAAACTTAAAAATCAATTAAATAGAATAATTAAAAAATTTAGATTATCAGATATATCAAATTTTTTTTCTTGAGAAAATTAAAATATCGTAAACGTTTTAGATTTATTTAACTGTTTGATAACTAAAGAAAATATTAAAAGCGATTAAAATTCAATTTTGTGATCTTGTGCTAGATTTTTTTGCACGTTTGCAACCTTTTGGTCGAGAAAACGGTTTTAGCTAAATAAGCTTTGTATGTTGATTTTATATTTTGGTAACTTGAACTGTTCTTTTATGATAGGGGATAGCGTTGACGATAGCAATTAATAAGACTAGCTTTTGGTGATTTTAAGATAGCTGTCCTTGTAATACACAGTATTAATCCGAAAAAAGTTTTTTCCTTTTATTTCGTGTCAGATCTGATGACTTTAACTTATCAAGACGTAAGTTTCAGGATATTAAAAAGCCCTGCATATAGCAGGGCTCGTGTTAACAATTAACTGTTAATTAGAATGCAAAGCCTAGGCTTGGATTCCAGAATGCTGCATAGATTACAGCAACAATTAACAGAATTGCGTATGAAGCGATAGCAAAGCCACCAGAGGTCTTGAAGGTCTCTGAAGTAGTCTTGATTGCCTTAGAATCGTCATCGCCTTCGTTAGTTGATAATGATACGAATACGATGATAGCGATGGTTAGAATGCAGGTGTATAACATCTGATCCATGAATGGCATCTTGATAGGTAAGAACTTCAATAATAGAGCGATTACGATTGATGATAGAACACCAATTACAGCACCCTTTGAGTTTGCCTTCTTGTAGAATAGACCGCATAAGAATACAGCTAAGATACCAGGTGAAACAACACCGGTGTATTCCTGGATGTACTGGAATGCCTGACCTAATGAGCTTAACATTGGAGCTAAGAAGATAGCGATTACTAAAGCTACGATTGCAGTGATACGACCTACAGTTACTAATGTGATATCAGAAGCGTTCTTGTTGATGTACTCCTTGTAGATATCCATTGTGAAGATAGTAGCTGTTGAGTTTAACATTGAAGCTAAAGATGAAACGATAGCTGCTGCTAAAGCTGCGAATACTAAGCCCTTAACACCTACAGGTAGTAACTGTGCAACCCATGGATAAGCACGGTCAGTCTGTGTTGCTGTAGGAATGTTGTTAGCTACGATATCACCATAGGTTGCCTGTAACTGCTCTAACAGTGCAGGGTTCTGAACAGTGATGTAGTAAGCTGCGATACCAGGAATTACAACAATGATAGGAGTAATGCACTTTAAGAAAGCAGCAAATGCTAAACCCTTCTGAGCCTCATCTACAGACTTAGCTGCGAATGTACGCTGAATGATGTACTGGTTGAAGCCCCAGTAGTACAGGTTAGCAACCCACATACCACCGATTAGAACTGCAATACCAGGTAAGTTGCTGAACTGTGGATTTGACTGATCTAAGATCATGGTGAAGTGATCTGGGATCTCGTCGATTAGAGTACCTAAACCAGAGAATGCACCTGCATCACCACCGATTAACTTTAATGCTAAGTATGATGTTGCAAAGCCACCGATTACTAGAACAGCAACCTGGATAACGTCAGTCCATACAACAGCTGATAGACCACCGTATACTGAGTAGATTAGAGCGAATGCAGCTAAACCTAAGATTGTGTACATCATAGGAATACCTAAAATTGTCTCTAATGCTAAACCACCTAAGTAAAGAACTGATGACAGATTTACGAAGATGTATAGGCAGATCCAGAATACTGCAAGAATTGTCTTTAAGGTCTTGTTGAAACGCTTCTCAACGAACTCAGGAATTGTATAAATACCTTTTTCGATGAAGATAGGTAAGAAGTACTTACCAACAAGAATTAAGGTGATAGCTGCCATGAACTCATAAGCTGCGATACCGAAACCGATAGCGTAACCAGAACCTGACATGCCGATGAACTGCTCAGCAGAAATGTTTGCTGCAATCAATGATGCACCAACGGCCCACCATGGAATTGACTTACCTGCTAAGAAGTAACCTTCTGCGCTCTTGGTGTTCTTTTTAGAAGCGAACAGACCAATTGCAATTACAACAATGGCATAAATTCCAAAGATTACATAATCAATGGCACTTAAACCTGCAACTACATTTTCCATATTAACTAACCTTGTGTTTGAAAATTGAAATTTTAGAGACTTAAAAAAGCCTATAAAACCGATCGACGTGATTATACAAAAATTTTTTGATGAACCACCTGTTACTTTAGTGATAAAATATGTATAAAACCGTATCGTTAAGATTTTATATTCAGTTAACTTAATCTCAATATTAGTTGAAAAAACTTTTTAGAAAAATCTGTTTGTAAATCAAAATGATAATTAATAATCTGCTTCATTTTATGCAAAAAATTAATTAGTAAAATTAGGATAATTTTGAAATTTATTTATAAATAATGTAATCAGTTTCATATATATAACTTATTGATATATAAAATAAAAAAATATCTACAATTTTTGCTAAAATGTGAGATGACTATCAATTTTTTGTATAACACAAAATTCCACTGACATTTTTGTAGGCTCAATTTTCGCACAATGTAATCTTAAAATAAACATATAGACTTACTAAGGAAAGGCGATAATCAGCTGTTTTTCTCCTTTTATTGTGTTGATTTATCAATATTTGAAACTTATGTGTGTCAGAACTTGCAATTTCTTAATATATGTATGGAAATTTTAAAGAACACTTTTAAACTCTAGATATCGGGTAAGGAGTTTGATATGGATAACTACGTAGATTCTAAAATCCTTATATGTAAGGTTTCTTATAACTGGTATCAGGTTATTAAGTCAAACTTCATTTCAAATGGATCTTCAGTTACTAACTGCTGGTACACTCCTTTTGAAGAATTTGCTCATGACAAAGATGATGAGGAATTACCTCCAACAGGTTCTTTAGTTCTTTTCTTAGTCGAGAAGGATGGAGAGCAGATTATCTGTGGTGGGGGATTTTTTTTGAAACATCTTAATATGGACATAACCTCCTGCTGGAATCAGTATGGCGTGTTATCTGGTTATATGAACTTGAACGACTTCTTAAGAAGAGCAAAAGAGTTCAAAGCTGATATGAATGATCCATTAAGTTGCTACATTGCAGATGGCTCCTTTATATTCATTAGAAAGAACATGGTTTATGTACCAGAAATGTTCAAAATCAACTTTGAGGAAAGATCTCGCGTAACTATTCCTAGTGATGAACCTTTTGGTATGTACTTAAAAAAGGTTTGTTTAGAAAGACGCAAGGCTCAAATCGATCAGTCATCCTGCACTTGGCCCGGTATCTATTATGTAGCTTCTATTCACAAGAGTGCAGAACATGCATCTCAATATAGAACCGAGCTTTTAAGTGCCTATGGTTTTAAGTGTGCAGTTACAGGTTGCACCTTAATGCCAGCCTTATCTGTAGCTCATATCAAGACTATATATGATGATAGATATCTTGATCTTAACAATGGCGTGGTTTTACGCTCTGATATCCACCATCTGTTCTCAAAAGGTTATTTGACGTTCTATTACGACACTGATGGTTCTGTAAAAGTTAAGATTTCAAAGAATATGAAGTTAAACCTTGATCCTGAGTATTCAGAATTGGATGGTAAAAAGTTGTCTTTACCTGAGAATAAAGACTATTGGCCTAATCCTGAATACCTAAAGTGGCATAACGATATCAGATTTGAGAATTGGTTAAAGTACGGAGAGTTTTCTTTAATCGATGCTTTACCAATGCATCCTAGAGAAGGTTAATTATGAAGATCGCTGTATTAGGTGCAAATAACTCCATTGGTAGCAAGATTGTTCTAAAAGCTGAAGAACAGGGCATAGGTTCAGTTTGTGTTGTTGACAGTTTCTCTAATGTTCCAGGTAACGGCAAGGTTTTAATTAAGCCTTGCCTTGAACTTACAAAAGACGATGTTAAAGATTGTCACTATGTAATTGATACCATATCTTTTCTTTCTATTTCTAAGTTCTCATCTGACGATCTGCCATTATGGCATTTACTTGAAATCTTAAAAGACAGTGAGGTAAAGCTCTTAGAGTTAGGCAGTTGTACCTTCCTGTATTCTGATAACACCAGACAGCGTTATGTAGGATCTGGTGACAACGAGATCTTAGATGACAGTGAACTAAAACATGAAAGACTCTGCATCAATGCATACAAGAGACTGTCATTATGCAGAAATGTAAAGTGGTCAGTTCTCTGCCCACCATTGCTCTTAGATAAAGAAGGATATGCCTCTGGAAAATTCGAGTTTCATGATGATGTGTTGCCTGTAGGATTAGAAGGCGACAGCTTTATCAGTGAAGCTGATTTTTCAAGTTCAGTGATTGAACTTTTAAAGAGAATACCAAAGCTTCATACCTGTACTTCGGTTAGAGGTTTGAGAGCTTAACTATCTTACAAAGCAAATAATAAACCACAGAAGCGCTGTGTTTTTTTTGTTTAGATTTTGCCTTCTTTTACCTTTTCGATAATGTCTTTAAGCTCTTTAATGAATTTCTGAGTATCTAAGAAGTAGTTTGGATATTCGCTCTTAATATTGATAAATTTATCTGATCTAATCATAAGAACTGATACATTTTTTAGGTTTTGAGTTTCCTGTTCTCTAAATCTATAGAAATCCTCAGCTAAACTATCTGTACCGACTTTAAATGACATGATTTTGATATTACTTTTGCCATTATCTTTAACAGTAAGCTCTAATACATAGTAGTAATCATCAGAATTTACTTTTTTCTCTATGATACTTACAACTACGCCTTGCAACTTTCTTGTGATATTAAGTTCGTTATCAAGGTCCTCAATTTCTTTTGCTATTTCAAGAGGTGATACTTTTGCTAGTGCATCAGGTATCTTTGTCTTTTCTTTTAAAGCAAAAAGAGCACTTACAAGAAGTAAGAAACTTTTTGTTTTGAACTCTCCTTTACCTGTCTTGTATGATTCCTTATCAATCATACATAATGTTTCTACTGTTGTTCCCCAACAGTGCTGAAGCTGAGTTCTTATTTGAATTTCGATATTGTATTGAGCAAGTTCAGGATGATTTTTACTTTTGTACTTGAAGATCATGTGGACACTTCTGTAACCATCAGTCTTTGGTCCATCTGTGTTTATGTAGTCTTTTTCGTTTGACAAAGACAAAGTAGAAGTTTTTCTAAGTAATCTGTCATGGACTTTTTTAATATCATCTATTGTAGGTACTACTATTCTAAGACCACCTATATCCTGCATTCTTGATAGTTCTATTCCACCTAATCTATTCAGTTTTTCAATGATAGATGGCATATGTTTTAAACGTTGACCAATGGTTAACTTTTGAAGCCAAGTCTGTTTAATCTAATTTTTATTAAAGCGCGAACTTCATTTAAAGGTTGAGAATGAAGATTTCTCCAATCAGAGATTACTTTAAATGCATTTTGATATTCAAAGGTTTCAATGTTGCCTTTTCTAATTATGTCACCGCATTTGTTGACATAAGTCTTGCTTGGTATAGGAAAATCACTCATTTTGAAGCCTTGAATTTATTTTGCGGATTGGATGCAAACCACTACTAATGATACAGATACATCCTTATCTAAGACAATTATGTTATTTTGAATTGTAAAGTATGCATCTGTATAAGCTTAATTGCCTAATACGGCAAACAAATCGATCCGATCAACATCACATAATTTTTTTGGTCAATTGAAGCCAAACAAGTTAATACAAACTTGTTGCTTAACGTTATAAGTTAACTACAGTATATGATTAACTAACAATTTTTGTGATAACGATCGGCTTCATTTGGTAGCCGTAAAAAAATTTATTAAGAAAGAGCAAATATAAGATTTTTTTTTGCTCTATTTCAATTGTTATGGTTATTGAGAAAAGTATCTAGTGCTGAAAGATGATTCATACATTAAGTTGTGATGGTTGAAGGTGATAAAACTTCGATTTCGTTCTAGAAAGTTAACTCTGTTTAGTTAAAAATACATTAAAAAATATTGAGTAGAGATTCAAAAGCAATTTGTAACAAATTAACTTATAAGCAACAGCATAAATATCAAGACCCATCCTCTGTAAAACTAATTTTACTACAGGTGTTCAATAATTGTGATTTAAAAAAATCTCTACTATTCATCACAAAATTGGCATATCATGTGCGCACTTATTTTTAATTTTGTGACATGGAGCAAAAATGAGCTTTTTAGACACACTGACCCAGATGGGGGCTCTGTTTCTGCTTGTTATCATTGGTTTTTGCTGTAACAAGCTAAGATACATGGATGTCGACTTTAATCGTAAGTTCTCATCTCTGATTTTAAATATTACTGCACCTTTCTTAATTTTATCTTCAGTAATGGGTGAGGTATTACCTAAGCCTGAGGATATTCCTCCTGTATTAACTGCAGGTCTTTTGTCTTATGTTTTCCTTTTTATCATTGCTTTTACTGTATCAAAGTTAATCTGTAAAAATCCTAATGATCTTGGTTCATACAGATTCATGCTGATCTTTGGAAACATCAACTATATTGGTTTCCCTGTATTAGATGCTTTATTTGGTTCAACCGCAATTTTCTATGCTGCGGTTGTAACTATTCCATTTAACATCCTAATCTTTATGTTTGGTGTGCCTATTATTACCTCAGGTAAAGGTAAGTTTGAGTTCAAGTGGAGAACTCTATTCTCTCCATGTCTGTGTGCAACTTACATCACTATTGTGATTGTATGTCTGCAGGCTAAGATGCCAAAAGAAATATCAGAAGCTTGCTCTTTAGTTGGAAGCATGACTGTACCTGGTTCATTACTAATTATTGGTTCTACTCTTGCAGGTATCCCTGTATTGAGAATGTTAGGCAATGTAAGAATGTATATTCTTACTGCAATTAAGCTTTTAGCAATTCCTGTTGTTCTATACGGTTTATTCAGATTAAGCCCATTAGATTACAAATACACTCAGGTATTAGTAGTTCTATTTGGTATGCCTGTAGCTTCAATTGGTACAATGCTGTGCTTAAAGAATAATATTGATGGTAGCACCATGTCAGAAGGTACTTTCTTAACCACTCTGTTATCAGTACTTTCAATTCCTCTTCTGGCTCTGATCTTATAACAGAGCTTAAAAAAAGGCAGTCACACCTGAATGCGACTGCCTTAAACCTAGATTTTATCTATTAAATCAAAGAACTCTAGTCCATCATTAGAAGTGCAATTTTCTTTTAGCAGCTTCAATGATGCAATCTGCTATCTCGTCTTGAGACATAGTAGATGAATCAATTAACATGTCTCTGTACTTAATGGTATCTAACTTCTCATCTGTAAAGAACTTATGATATGAGTCTCTTGCTCTATCAATTTCCTTTACATAGTCAGTTACCTCATACTCTGGAATTCTAAGTTCGTTGACAGAGTTTTTAATACGCTCTTCTAAGGGAGCGTAGATCATGACCGAGAATCTGCGTTTATAGTCTTTTAATATGTAGTCAGCGCAACGTCCTACAATTAGGCAGTTGCTCTTTGCTACACACTCACGGATAAGACTTTCTTGAACTTTAAATAAACGTCTGTGTGATGAACCAGTGCCTAAACCTAAAGGAAACAGGGCATTTGCAAAAGGAAGCTTGATGCTCTCATCTAATGGAGATACGTTTCTCATATCCTCGTTCATGATAGAAGCCGCCTTTTCAATCAGATCTCTGTCGTAATACTCAATATTGAGTTTATGAGCGATCTTTTGGGCAATAGGTCTACCTAAACTGCCAAACTGCCTTGAAACAGTGATTACAAAGTTATCCATGTTGCCTCCTAGACGTTAAACTCATCTTTAAAGATCTTTAAAAAGCCTTCGATTGCCTTATCCACAATGAGCTTGCCTTTTTCTTCTGATGAGCCTTTAGACGGTGCTAATGCACCACACTCAGGTACCATCTCTTTGCGAGCTGGATATACAGAGTAAGGTAGAGCTTTTGCTTTAACATCCTCAGGAATTAGGTTCTTTCTTACCAATTCTGGTTTTAAAAAGAGCATGAGAGAGGTCTCGGTAATTGCAGCATGTTCAAAAGCCCAACCTGGGAAAGGTACATCTGAAAAGACCTTATTTACAGTGTCATTATCTAGAACATCCCACCAGTTAGATTGAACTACTTTTAATTTAGGAAATGCCTGACATGCTAAATCCATAGCTTCTTCAATAAAAGCCTGGTTTTCAAAGTGAGCATTGTTAATAAAGATCTTGTTATAACCGTCACGGGCAAACTCACAGAGAATGTCATATACAAGGTTAAAGTCTTACCGTTCAGATCAATGGTACCTTTAAATAAAGGACCGCCACCTGATAGAGGTTTTGATTTATAACCATAAGTAAGAGTAGGGGCTACGATTGCACCGGTACGCTCTGATAAGATCTCACTGATGCCACGAGCAATATAAGAGTCAACACCTAAAGGTAAGTGTGGACCGTGCTGTTCTGTAGAACCTACTGGTAGAACTACTATATTATCCTGAGCCTTTTCAAAATCAGCTCTGGTCATATGATGCATGATCTTCATATACGCTCCTAAAAGTTGTAGGTTGTAAGCATTTTTTCAGGTTGTTTTTCCATAATAACCTTACCGTTTCTTACACTTAAAATGGTTGAAGCTGTGTTTCTTACAGCATCAAATACGTTCTTCTCATCTAAGACTACAAAGTTGGCACTATTTCCTTCTTTAATACCGTAGTCTTTAATGTACATGGTCTTTGCGCCGTTTTCGGTTACAAACTTTAATGAGTTTTTTATCTCATCAACACTCATCATGTGGGATAAATGCAAACCAAAATCTAACTGATGCATTAAGTTGCCATTGCCAAGTGGATACCATGGATCTGAAATTGAGTCTTGAGCAAAAGAGACGTTAAGCCCATTCTGGGTTAACTCATCTACACGTGAAATACCACGACGCTTTGGATAAGAGTCATAACGACCCTGTAAATAGCAGTTCTCAGTTGGGCAGACAATGAAGTTTAATTGAGCTTTCTTGAACTTACTCATCATCTTGAAAGCATAAGCATTGTTGTATGATCCCATAGCACAGGTATGAGAGGCAGCAGTACGACCCTGCATTGAGTTAAAGTAAGTAAAGGCAGCAATAGACTCTACAAAACGTGATTGATCGTCATCAGTCTCATCACAGTGGAAGTCTAGTAACTTGTCATATTTCATTGCAAGTTCAAAGCCCTTTTCAACAGAGAGCACACCATCTTCACGGGTAAACTCAAAGTGAGGAATACCACCAACAACGTCAGCTCCCATCTTTAACGCTTCTTCAACTAACTCAGCACCGCCTTTGTAGGCAAAGTAACCTTCTTGTGGGAATGCTACTATCTGTAAGTCAATGTAGTCTTTAAGCTCCTCTTTTAGCTCTAACAGTGCTTTTAGGGCAGTAAGTTTTGGATCTGTTACATCCACATGTGAACGAACATACTGTACACCGTGGCTTATCTGCATCTTTACACCTTTTAAAGCTCTCTCTTTGATGATTTCAGCTGTAAGTGATGCTTTTGAATCAGACCAGTTATCAATAGCCTCAAATAAGGTACCAGAGGTAGTCTCATGGGTTGGCAGAGATGCTGTATAGATATAATCTAAATGAATATGAGCATCAGCAAAAGGCGGTATCACAAGATTACCTTTTAAATCTACAGTGTTACCATTTTTCTCATAATCTGATAAATCACCGCCAATCTTTGAAAATTTACCGTCAACTACAGCAATGTCAGTGGTGGTATCACAGCCCTGTAATTGAGCATTTTTATAAACTGTAACTGTCATTTTTAATCCTTAGATCTTGATTCTATAAACTCTTTAATTACATACATGCCAAGTGTCAAAATGATTAAGAAGGTTGCAGCAACTGCGATGGTAGGATCGATAGTTGCTCTTAAGTTCTCCCACATCATCATAGGCAGAGTCTTAGTATTAGCACCTGATACGAAAATGGTTACGACAACCTCATCAAGTGAGGTTACAAATGATAGCAATGCACCTGTTACTACTGAGTTTTTTACTCCAGGCAAGGTAACCTTAAAGAAGGCTCCTACAGGTGTAGACCCCATAGACATGGCAGCTAGCTCTAGGTTTGCATCAAATCTAGCAAAGGCAGCTGACATGGTTAGAAATACCATAGGGATAGCAAGTAAGGAGTGGGCCATGATAAGACCTAGAATGGTGTTATTAAGACCGACTTTAGCAAAGCTTGCATACAAAGCAACACCTGTGATAACTACAGGTACAATCATTGGGGTTAGCATCAGGTTTAAAAACAGGTTCTTGCCTTTGAACTTTAGCTTGTTAACTGCTAATGCAGCTAAAGTTCCAATGATAGTTGCAAAAACTGCAACGCAAATTGCAATGAACAAACTTCTCTCTAATGAAGTTATCCATTGCTCGTTCATAAAGAACTTGTCATACCACTTTAAAGAGAAACTCTTAATAGGGTAGATGAAGTAGTTCAATGAGGTAAATGACTGAGGAATAATTACCAGAGCAGGAGCGATAATTATCACCAACAATAAGAATACAAAAAAGTACAGCATAATTTACTCCTGACTAGATATCTTTAATAAAGATGTTTCCTGTGAATTTAAATGCAACTGCAATGATGAGATATACAAGCACCAACAGTTCAACTGACAGAGCAGAAGCAAGCCCCCAGTTGAAGTTATTCATACTTATTTCAATTAAGTTTGATAACATCATGTTGTCTGGACCGCCTAATAAAGCAGGAGCGATATAGAAGCCTAGGGATAACACGAAAACCATGATTGAGCCTGATAACATACCTGCTTTTGACAGTGGTAAGAACACATGGATAAAGCCATAGAACTTGGTGCCACCCATGATGTTTGAAGCTAACAGTAAGTTAGTATCAATCTGTTTCATGGAGTTTTGCAGGCTCAAAAACATGAAAGGGATCAGGATGTGTACAAGAGAAATGGTAACAGCAAGATCTGTGTACAAAAGTTTAGCCGGTTCCTTTACAAAACCTATGAACATCAGAGCCTGATTTACGATACCGTTGTTTTGTAAAATAATCTGCCAAGCAAAAATTCTAACTAACATACTTACCCAGTAAGGAATAAGTACACCTGCTGTAATTAAAGTTCTTACCTTACGGCTTTTAGCACTTACACTTAGATAAGCCATTGGATAAGCTAATACCAGACAAACTAACGTTACGATAAGTGCAATCTTTACAGTGCTTAGTAGAACTGAGATATACAGAGGATCGGTAAAAGCTTTTAAATAGAAATCAAAGGTAAAACCGTCTTTGCCTCTAAAGCTCTTTAAAATGATATCCACCAATGGATATCCCATGGTCAGCACTACATACAAAAGAGGAATGGCAAGTAGCAGCCACTTGGCACTTTCATATGAACTGAACTTAAATTGAGTTTTGGCAGTCATATAAAAATCCTTATTATAGAGGGGGGGGATCCCCCTCTTAAATGTCATGTTTAGATTAAGGTTATGTTGAGATCCTGATTATGTTGCTATTTGGGGTATGTTAAGAATGTCAATTACTTCTTTAATAACCATGCGTTGAAACGTTCAACAACTTCAGTTAAGTGATCTGCCCAATAATCGTTATCGATATAAAATTCGTGAGCTACCTGCTCAGGTGTCTGACCGATACGCTCAATCTGTTCAGCACTTAAAAGCTTTACAGCTTCAGGATTGGTTGAACCGTAAGGGATCTGTGAGGAGAATGCTGCCTGTTGCTCTGCTGATGAGATGAAGTTAATAAACTTCATAGCGTTTTCTTTGTTAGGAGCTCCCTTTGGAACTACCCAGCCTGCAGCAATACGCATACCTTCGTTATAGGTAAGACCTAAAGGTGACCCCTCGTCTTTAGCATTCATGATACGACCAGACCAGGCAAGCGCAATATCGGCTTCACCGGTTGAGAGCATCTGAGCTGGCTGTGCGCCTTTTGTCCACCATACTATTGAGTCTTTGATGGTATCAAGTTTTGCAAAAGCTCTATCAAGATCTAATGGATAGAGTTTATCCATTGGCACACCATCTGCTAATAAAGCTGATTCTAAAACAGTTACAGGGTACTGCCAGACAGCTCTTTTACCTGGGAACTTCTGTAAATCATAAAAGTCAGTCCATGATTTAGGAGCGCTGTCAGCTGTATATTTATCTGAGTTATAAGATATTACTGAGTCGTATACCTCAGCACCAACTACGTGCTCAAGCTCTACAGCCTTATCCAGTTTCTCTGTTACTGTCTTGTAATCAATTGGCTCTAAATAACCTTTCTTACCAGCATATACACCCCAGTAAGCATCGCAGTTCATCACATCCCACTCGGTAGTGCCGTTTTCAACCATAGCAATTAACTTGGCATAATCTGATGGAGTAACCACAGTAACTTTAATACCGGTCTTTTCTTCAAATGGTTTGATGTTCTTTTCAATACGAGCATCAGTATTTGTTCCACCCCAGTCAACAAAAACTAAAGATCCTGCGTTTTTTGCCTGAGTATCTGCTGATTTATTATTGTCTTTGTCATCACCGCAACCAGTGGCTATAGTTGCAACTAAAGATGAAACGAGTAAAGTTTTAACAAATTTGCTTTTCATAATGAAACTCCTAGTTATAGATAATGGCTGTGTGCTCTGGTGAGAAAGAGAATTCACAAGACATATCAGGATTTAAATTTCTAAATTCACGAACATCGAGTGTTACGTTCAAAGATAGGTTTCCAGCCTGAGCTTTAGCTTTTACATACTGACCTAAATAGATGCTCTCAACTAACTTTGCCTTAAATGTGTTCTCATTAGCATTGCTGTCAGTCTTTAAGTGGATATCCTCAGGACGTAAGGCAAAGAAGGGATTTTTATCAGTTGCTTTAACAGCATTAGAATCACTTCTTAAAACGCACTTGCCTTGAGTTAAAGGTGAAGTACCGGTAACGGTGGTCTTGTCTCCATTTGCCTCATAGGTAGCATCGTTCATTGGAATGATGTTAGTAGTACCCATAAACTCTGCTACAAATCGGTTAGCAGGTTTCTCATAGATATTCTCAGGAGTATCAAACTGCTGGATCTGACCGCCTGAAACAATACAGATCTTGTCAGACATAGAGAAAGCTTCTTCCTGATCGTGGGTAACAGAGATGGTTGTCATGCCTAGCTTATGAGTAATTCTTTTGATCTCAAACTGCATGTCATGGCGCAGGTTTTTATCCAATGCGCCTAAAGGCTCATCTAAAAGCAGCAATGGAGGGTTATAGATAATGGCACGAGCTAAAGCTACACGCTGCTGCTGACCACCTAAGAGCTGACGTGGATATCTGTCCTCAAGACCTGTTAACTTGATAAGCTCAATCATGTGTTTTACTTTCTTATCAATCTCATCTTTCTTGAGCTTACGGAGTTTTAATGGATAAGCAATATTCTGAGCTACAGTTAAATGTGGAAATAGTGCGTAGTTCTGGAAGAGCATGCCGATGTTACGCTTAAAACAAGGTACTGTGGCAACATCTTTACCGTTAATAAAGATCTTGCCATCGGAGCAACGCTCGAAACCAGCAATGACTTTTAAAAGGGTAGTTTTACCAGATCCTGATGAACCTAGAATTGAGACAAATTCACCAGGCTTACAGACAAGGTTAATATCAGTCAAAGCTCTGAATGTGCCGTAATACTTAGATACGCTTACAACTGATAGCTCCTGACCGATTCCTTTTTGTTCAGTCTCCATGTTATTCTCCGTGATCTTTTCTGACTATATTTATATCTGAATATCTATTTCTGAAAATAGTTGTTTGACAGAACGTTTTTACTTAACGTGTGTAAAAACTTTTTTACTACTATAAGGAGAAAAATATGAGCAAACATATGCTGGTAAATATTGGATCAAGTGTTTATACAAGATATTAAAAATGGTGCATAGTTTAAAAAATTACGAAAATTCAGAATGTTATAAAAGAGGATCTGTATATTTCATTAAACTTAAAGCTTAAATTTTACTTGTTTAATAAAATAACAATGGCTTATATAAGCTGTCTATATGAGAATATGAAAGGTAATTAAAGGATCATTTACTCTTTTAAAGATAACTTTACGAAAGTTTATTTTTTTGAAAATTCTTAAAGTGCACAATAATAGTTCTCTTATCACTTAACTAAACTTAAGTATTGTTTAGTAATCGTAGATTTATCTAATTTAATTAAAACAACTCGCCAAAATTGCGCAATGTTATTTATTAATCCGGAATTTATTAAAAATATCTTTTTGAAAAATAATTAAAAAATCAAAAAAATTTAAAAACTGCTTGTATAGTTAATAATTTTGAGTTTAAATACCTACATAACATATAGGTTAGGTAAACAATAAAATGCAACTAACACTCATGTAGTAGTAAAAGGTGCTTATGTTTAATCTTCTTTTGTACTGTTGTAGATAGTTTAAAGGCGCTCTTTAAAGATAAGAGCTTTGAATTGAGGGTATAGAGATTTATGCCCATTCTAATATCTCAACCAAAGGAAAGATAAAAGTGAAAATTTACGACAGTATTACTGACTTGATTGGCAGTACACCATTACTAAGATTAAATGGTTATTCAAATTTTTTAGGCTTAAATAACACCATTATTGCCAAGTTAGAGTCCTTTAATCCAGGAGGATCTGTAAAAGACAGAATTGCTCTTGCAATGCTAAAGGCTGCAATTGCACAGCATAAGGTAAATAAAGATACTCTGATTATTGAGCCTACCTCAGGTAATACCGGTATCGGTTTGGCTGTAGTTGCAGCTTCATATGGTTTAAAACTTGTGATTGTAATGCCTGACAGTATGTCTCTTGAAAGACGAAATCTGTTGCGAGCTTATGGTGTGACATTAGAACTTACACAAGGCTCTTTAGGTATGAAAGGCGCCATTAAAAGAGCTCAGGAATTGCATTTAGCTAATGAGAATTCTTTTATTCCTTCACAGTTTGATAATCTGGAGAATAAGAACATTCACTATCTAACTACAGGTCCTGAAATATACGAGGACACAGATGGCAAGGTTGATGTTCTGGTAGCTGGTGTTGGTACCGGAGGCACTATCTCAGGTACAGGTAAATACTTAAAAGAACAGAATAAAGATTTAAAGGTAATAGCTGTAGAGCCAGCACGCTCACCTTTCTTATCAAAAGGATATACAGGAGCTCATAAAATTCAGGGCATTGGCTCAGAGTTTATCTCAAACAATCTGGATATAAAGCTCATCGATGAAATTATCGATGTAGATGATACTGATGCTTTTAAGACAGCACAGGATTTAGCCAAATTCGATGGAGTACTAGCAGGAGCTTCATCAGGAGCTGCGGTATTCGCTGCTGCGTCTATTGCTAAAAGAAGAGAGTTTCAAGACAAAAATATAGCGGTCCTGCTCCCAGATACTGGTGAGCGTTATCTATCAACTCCGGTTTTTCTAAAGTAGAGCAAGAGCAACAAAAATGATAGATAAACACGAATCAATTACTGCAAAGATTTGCTCATTTGTAAGAGCCTATCATTCAATCTATTCGCATGAAAAGATATTTGATGACTCACTTGCATATGACCTGTTAAGTCAGCATGAGTATTTGAAAGTAGGTCAGTTAATTGAGCATAATTTTGATGTTAATAAGTATGACGATGATTTTGTGTTCAATCGCGCTCTAATTGATGACACCGTAAACAGGTTTTTAAGTCCAATACCTCTGTCACGCATTAGATACACTGAAGACAGTCTTTATGAATATGCAAAGAAAGGTCCTGTTCAGTATGTGTTATTAGGCGCAGGACTTGATACCTTTGCTTTTAGAAATACCAATTTGAATATTGAGATCTATGAATTAGATCATCCAGATACTGGTTATTACAAGAAAGAAAAGATTAAATCACTTGAGTGGGTAGTACCAGAGAACGTGCATTTTGTGCCAATTGATTTTAATACCCAAAGTATTGAAGAGGTGCTTACGAACTCAAGTTTTGATCCACGTAAAAGGACATTCTTTTCAATCTTAGGTGTTACCTATTATTTAAGTTTAGAGATCTTCTCTAAGACTATTGAGACCTTGTCATCAATTACCAAAAACGAATCAGTAATCGTTTTTGATTATCCTGATGACACAACATTTACCTCTGATGAGAACTCTGATGTAACTAAGCTTCACCAAATGACGGAGCTTTTAGGTGAAAAGATGGCTCATGGTTACAAATTTTTAGAAATTGAAAAGTGTTTTAAAAACTATAAAGGCAGGGTTTTGGAGCATTTGACACCAGTTGATATCAACAAAAAGTATTTTCAAAATCGACATGATGGCATGCAAGCTTATACAAACGTGCATTTAGTCAAAGGAATAATAGAAAAATAGAGGAAGTGTTAACTATGGCAGATTACAAATTTATCGATTCAGCAGTAATTCACGGTGGTATCAGCACTGATCCTTATACTCAATCAGTAAACGTACCAATTTATCAGACCTCAACTTTCAGACAGGAAGGTATCGGTTTAAATCCAAAGTGGGAGTATGCTCGTACCGGTAATCCAACCCGTGCTGCTTTAGAGGCTTTAATTGCTGAGTTAGAAGCTGGTATAGCTGGTTTTGCTTTTGCCTCAGGAATGGCAGCAGTATCAACTGTGTTAAGCCTCTTTAAATCAGGTGACAAGATCTTAATCTCATCAAATGTTTATGGTGGTACTTACAGAGTTTTAGATAAAGTATTTAAGAACTTTAACATTAACTTTGAGAGTATTGATACTAGTGATTTAGCTTTAATTGAAAGCAAGATCACTCCTGATGTAAAAGCTCTTTATATTGAGACTCCATCAAATCCATTACTTGACATTACTGATCTTGAAGCGGTAGCTAAATTAGGCAAGAAATACAATCTGCTTACCATTGCAGATAACACCTTCATGAGCCCATATTTACAGCAACCAATCAAGTTTGGTGTTGATATTGTTATTCACTCAGCTACCAAGTATTTAGGTGGACACTCTGATTTAGTTGCAGGTTTGGTTGTCGTAAACTCTGAAGATCTAGCTAAAAAGATTGCTTTCTTACAAAACTCTGTAGGTGCCGTATTAGGACCATTCGATTCATTCTTACTCATTAGAGGCATTAAGACCTTATCTGTAAGATTAGACAGACATACAGATAATGCTCTAAAGCTAGCTCAATCCTTAAATTCACACAGTGAAGTTTCAAAGGTTTACTATCCTGGCCTTGAAGATCACAAAGGATATGAGATCAACAAAAAGCAAGCACGTAACGGTGGAGCCATGATTTCTTTTGAGTTAAAGGCAAATCATGATGTAAACAGGTTCTTTAAGTCATTACACCTGATTTCATTAGCTGAAAGTTTAGGTGGTGTAGAGAGCCTTGTATGCCATCCAGCTACCATGACTCATGCTGCAATTCCAGCGGAGGTCAGAGCAAAAGTAGGTATTACAGATAATCTCATCAGATTATCAGTTGGCATTGAGAACTTTGAAGATCTTAAAAATGATCTTGATGCTGCAATTAAGGCTTCGGAGAAATAATCATGCATTACTATAATTCCATGCGCGACCTTATCGGTCATACTCCATTAGTTAAGATTAACTATGCTTTTGAACAGGTAGAAGGCGTAAACCTGTTTGCAAAATTAGAGTATTACAATCCATCTGGATCTGTAAAAGACAGAACAGGTCTTTATATGGTTGAAGATGCCATTAAAGATGGTAGATTAAAGCGTGGTTCTACCATTGTAGAAGCTACAGCAGGTAACACCGGTTTAGGTGTAGCCTTTGCAGCCTTAAATCAGGGCTTTCATGTGATTTTTGTAGTACCTGAAAAGTTCTCTGAGGAAAAACAGATCCTAATGAAAGCCTTAGGTGCGGACATTATCCATACCAAACGTGAAGACGGTATGTTAGGGGCAGCAGCTAAAGCTCAAGAGTTACTGTCTGAAATTAAAGACTCAATTTCACTGCAGCAGTTTAAAAACATGTCAAATCCTAAAGCTCATTATGAGACTACAGGACCTGAGATTTATCAGGATCTTGATGGAAAAATTGACTATCTGGTTGCTGGCGCAGGCTCTGGTGGTACCTACTCAGGTGTTGTAAAGTTCTTAAAAGAGCAGAATCGCAATATTAAAGGTATCTTAGCTGATCCTGTAGGTTCAACTATGGGCGGTGGTGAGCATGCTGATTATGACATTGAAGGCATTGGTAATGACTTTATTGCAGATACCATGGATATGTCATTAGTCGATAAGGTCATCAAGATCAATGACACCCAAGCCTTTGATGGTGCCAGATCCTTAGCTCGGCATGAAGGTATCTTAGGTGGTTCATCTACTGGTGCTGCTTTTAGTGCAGCTTTAAAGCTAATCTATGAACATCATGTAAAGGGCAATATTGTCTTTATCGCACCAGACAGTGGCGACAGATACTTCTCAAAGCATCTGTATGCTTAAGCTTTATTTTTATCTACCTCAATTTAATATTTACAGTACAGCCGATTACAATATGTGCTTTTGCCTGCAAAGCTGTTTTGCAGGCTCTTTTTTAGCAAGTTCTTAAGTCATCTCTTTATTTTCAGCATATAAAGATAAATGAGTGGTTAAACGTTCATGGAACTTTGATGCTGTCGTGAGGATCATTTACAGAAGGTACAAAAGATATCTTTAATGAACCTATCTTAGTAGAGATAGCGTAAAAGTATCATAAGAGCTGTGCTCAAATTGCTTTAAGATATCAGTAGCAAAACGTCATTGTGGTAATTCCTAAATCATCAATTGTAACGAGAATGAAATAGAACCTTGAGAGCTTTGACTTTAGTTTAGATGAGAGTGATCTTAAAAAGATAGAGTCACTTGATACAGGCAAATCACTTTTTAACTGGTACTCATATTTTGATATGCGTTGAAAATCTCACTTAATCATGCTGAATTTAAGTCTTTTTAGTTTGTTTTAAAAAGTTATAGCTATATACTGTGAATGGTCTTATTAAGACAAAGCAATTATGAACAGACAGAAAAAGCTCGTTATTTTAGTATTAAGGTACGTATCTATATTCTTAAATTTATTTAAGGATAGTGGATACCATAAGATCCTGTCTCCATTTGATGGCAATGTTGTACCTTCTGATATGATTGCAGAGTCTAACATATCACGAGATGTCTTTGGTAATTCTTTAGGTATCCAACCTGTTGAGAATGAAGTTCTTTCTCCATGTGCCTGTATCGTTGAGAGAATTTCTCCTGTAGGCAATGCTATGCTTTTAAAAGTTGGCAATGCGCATCTCATCATCAACGTAGGGTTGGAGTTTGAGAAGTACAAAAAAGAATTCTTTAAATTAAATGTAGTTGAAGGTCAGAGAATTTCAAAAGGACAAAAGCTGATGTCCTTTGATATCGAAAAGATCTACAAAGTGGATACCAACTTTGTATGTACAATTACGGTAAAACAAAATCGTACTTCCAGACATGTAAGCTTTATCAATGCAAGACACGTATCATTTGATACCATCTTATGTACTCTTAACGTGCTGTAGTTAAGAGTAACTATCTTAAGTTTATATCTTAAGCTATTAAATTAAGCTTTAAACATCTTTTAAATCATGTAGTCGTTTGAGTACATCTCAATCTGTTTGTCTAAAAGATCCTGCAGGGTGATTGAATCTAAATAATCAGTGATGATTTTGTATAAGCCTTGCCATACAGGTAGAGTTACACAGTTTGCACTTCTTTCACAATTAACAGGATCACACTCTAAACAGGCTACAGGAGCTAAATTACCTTCGGTTAAACGTAAAATTGCACCTAAGCTATATTCAGATGGTTCTTTTGCTAACTGGTAGCCACCCTGATAACCGCGAGAGGTTTTTAAAAAGTTAGATCTGTTTAATACAGGAATGATCTGCTCTAAATATTTTTTTGAAATGTTCTGTCTTTGAGCGATATCTTTTAAAGTAATAAATCCGTTGTTACGGTGTTCTGCCAAATCAAGCATCATGCGAATGGCATATCTTCCTTTGGTCGAAATTTTCATGTGATCTTTCCTTTAACACTTAATACTTATCATTTTACTAGGATTTATGGTGTTTTTAAAGAGTGAAAAAAATATTACAATGTGAATAACGTATCAGAACCGGCAAATATAGAGGCAATTATGACCTTAACCCAACTTCATTATGCAATAACAATTTCAGAAACCGGATCATTTAATAAGGCAGCTCAGATCTTATATGTTTCTCAGCCAAGTCTTTCAAACGCTATACATGATCTAGAAGATGAATTTTCAATTTCCATCTTCCACAGATCAGGTCGTGGTGTCAGCCTCACCAATGAAGGAGTTGAGTTCATTACCTACGCAAGACAGGTTTATCATCAGTACGAGTCTTTATTAGATAAGTTTGGTAAGAACGGCACTTTAAAAAAGAAGTTCGGTGTTTCAACTCAGCACTATTCTTTTGCAACCAAGTCTTTCGTGGAGATGGTTAAGAAATTTAATACTGCAGAGTATGACTTTGCTATCCGTGAGACCAAGACTCGTGAAGTTATCGATGACGTAAGCTCATTAAAGAGTGAAATTGGTATTTTGTACTTATCAAATTTCAACCGTAATATGATCTTAAAGCTCTTAAACTCAGCTGAGCTTGAATTCCATCATCTGATTAACTGCCAGGTTTATGTGTACCTGTATAAAGAGCATCCATTAGCAACTTACAAAGAAATTCATTTCTCAGATCTAGCAGATTACCCAAGCTTATCCTTTGAACAGGGCGATAATAGCTCTTTCTACTTTGCTGAAGAAATCTATTCTACTAAAGAGTACTTAAGAACTGTTAAAGTAAATGATAGAGCCTCAATGCTGAACCTAATGCGTGGTCTTAACGGCTTTACACTGTGCTCAGGTATCATCTGTCAGGAGTTAAACGGTGATGATTATGTAGCTGTGCCATTTAAACCTGATGAGGGCGATGAAGATGACAATATGAGCATTGGCTATATTGTGAAAAAGAATCAGATCTTAAGTCAGATGGGTACTTTATACATTGAAGAAATCAAAAACTACTTCCGTCGTTACGGACTGGCTGATTAAGCTGTAAGCTACAGCTTACATAAATTCTTTATTAAGGAACAGCAGTGATGTTCCTTAATGTTTTCTTTTTAGACTTTCTTTATAATCACAAAATAACAGGCATTTTAAGCTTTTTTCTATATAAAAAAATATTTCCTCTGTTGTAAAGGAATATTGATTTTATTAAAATCATATCGAATTCTATTTCAAATATCTTGTAGTTAAACTACCTTTATTATGAATTGTGTACAATAACTTTGGTAAGTTTACTATAAATATGTTGAAAAAATCATAATAATTTTCGTGGTTAGTACCAGTGTTTATAATAATTAAGAACGGAATACAATAACTGTTTAAAAAGGCACAGTATATGCAATCAATCAATCAATCAATCAATCAAGTAACCTTTCGTTAGATGAATTAAAATCATCCATCCTCGAGGATTTAGAATCCAGAGTTCAAGATAAAATTCTTGAAGAAGCAAATTACAATCTGTTGTTTAAGCTGATTAACAACGCAGAAAACAAAGAAGAAGCGATTGCTATTGCAGAGTTAGGTACAACCTACAAAAGAACAGGTTTTCATTTTGATAAAAAGCTTGAAAAAATAAGCTCTTCGATTAAATATTTTAAGAAAAATACCTCCTTATCATTTTGCCAGAAAGACTCTCTAAATACTCATAAATTAATTATAGGTGATAACTACAGTGCTCTTTTAAATCTTTCAATCTCATACAAAGGCAAAATCGATATAATTTATATTGATCCACCTTATGGTAAGGATGACATGGGAGAGTTTGCTGACACTAATTACAACAATGCCATAACAAGAGATAATCTTTTATCTATGCTATATCCACGTTTGGTTTTAGCAAAGCAATTACTTTCAGATGAAGGCGTCATTTTTTGTAGTATTGATGATAAGAATCAAGCATATGTAAAGTGTTTGTTTGATGAAGTGTTTGAAGAAAAGCACTTTATATTAAATACGTTTTTCAGAAAAACAAAAACATCTACAGGTGATGACAAATCAGGATTAAATATTCAGCATGACTATATACTAGCATATTTCAATAAAAACTTGATTCAATTAAAAGGTGCTGAAAAAAATTATAAAGCTTATAAAAATCCTGATAACGACCCAAATGGTGATTGGACATCGGGTGATCCTAGTGCCAAGAGCGGTGGAAGATCTAGTTATTTTGAAATAATAAATCCTTATACAAATCGAATAGATCTTCCTCCTAAAGGAAGGTACTGGGCTTTTTCAAAGGGAACTTTAGAAAAGTATATTGAACAAGGACGAATAGTTTTTAAGAAAGATTATCCACTAAATGAAAGAGGATTTATTTTTAAAAGATATAAATCATCACTAAAGTCAGAATTTAATCCACTAGATAGTTTGTATTTTGCTAACAATTCATTTTTAAATGAAAATGGAAAAGAAGAATTGAAAAATATCAATTTGGATTCCAATTTTGACTATCCAAAACCAACTGCTTTGATCAAACAGTTAATTAGTACACTTATTAAAAAAGACCTTGTTATATTGGATTTTTTTGCCGGGTCAGGCACAACTGGTCAAGCTGTACTTGAGCTTAATAAAGAAGATGGTGGCAATCGGACATTTATCCTCTGTACCAACAATGAAAAAAAAGCTGATGTAAATCCAAACGGAATTGCATATGACGTTACCTCAAAACGATTAAAACGTGTAATGACAGGTTCATGTTATGACGGAACAAAGGATTTTGAGTGGATAAAAAAGAATTCATCTTTAGGTGATAATCTTGATGTTTATGAGATTGCAGAAGTAAGTAATACAGAGCAATCAGAAGGAAAATCTGCTTTTGATGTTATAGATGAAACTCTGTATGGTGAAGTTAAAATGACACCTAAAGATAAAATTAAATGGGTTTGTGAAAATTTTTCTGTAACACAGAAACATTTAGAAGATAGAAGTTAGGAGTCTTTTCGATGTTACAGGAAGTAAAGAAATTACAGGAAAAAGCTGTTGCTGAACTTGTTGAATGCATAGCAAAGAAGGATGAACTGATTTTTAAAGCTCCAACTGGCTCTGGAAAGACATTCATTATGGCCAAATTTATGGATGAAATATTAAAAAACAACTCAGATGTTGTTTTTCTTGTTTCATCTTTATCTAAGGCAAAATTAGCTGAACAAAACTATGATAAGTTTCAAGATTATGTTTCTCATGGATATATAAAAAATATTAGGCCATACTTAATTTCAAGTGAAGATAGCGGTGAAAACGCTTTATTTATTCCAACTACTGAAAATGTTTATGTTTTACCTCGAGATTTGTACAAGGATAAAAGTAAACTAAAAGGGCAGCAAGCATTATTAAAGTTTATCGAAGAAATAACTAAGAACGAGCATAAAAGTCTTTATTTGATAAAGGATGAAGGACATATTGCCACAAAGAATCTTGATGAATTGAATGAATATTTCTCAAAAGTTATAAACATTTCAGCTACACCCAAAAGAAAACCAAATGTTGAAATTAAAGAAATAGATGCTTTAAATTGCCAATTAATTAAGTCAGTTGAATATAAAAGTTCTAAAGATTATGGAGATGATTTTTCTGTAAACTCTATTCAGTATCGGGAGTTGAAAGAAGCACTACGATTGTTTATTAAGCTTAAACAATCGTATCTAAAGTTTAATATCAAGCCTTGCTTTATTATTCAGATATCAAATACTGAGCTAGGTTTAAAGCAACTTGACATTGTTAAAAATCTTTTATCAAGTGAGGAATTCAAAGATTTAAAGTGGATCAGTGTTGCGAATGATCCGAGAGCAAGTGATACAAATGATCTGCTAATAAAAAGTTCTCCGTTGAAATGGGAAGAGTATGCAGTAAAGCAAGATTCTCTGATTGATATTATTATTTTCAAAATGAAAATAACAGAAGGCTGGGATATTCCTAGAGCAAATATGTTGTTTCAAATTAGAGATACGAAATCTAAACAGTTAGATGATCAGATTATGGGAAGAATCAGGCGTAATCCAAAACTCTTAGATTTTGAAACTGTTACCGACTTAGGTGATCAGAAGCTTTTAACAACAGCTTATGTATGGGGAATTAAAGAAAACACAAATAACTCCAACGTTGAGGTAACCTTAAAAGGTAATATTCCTGACGAAGTTGCAAACATATCAAATGAAATTCAAAATGAAATCAAACTGAATGTTACAAGGTTGATAGACAAAATATCCACAATAAAAAACTCTTTTAATCTTGCGGAATTTTTAGAAAAACAGCCTGCTCCAATTGCCAAAAAGAGTATTTTTGAACAATATGATGATCTGATTAAATCAAGTAACAAAATCCAAAGGGAATGCTTTAGTTATATGCAGGAAAACACTCTTCCATATTCGGCTTATTTTAGCTTTATGAATAATATAAATACAATTAGGACTAAGGTCTCTGATGTATTACAGGATTATTCAAAGAGTATAGAAATTGTCAAAAACAGTTTTGGAAAAAATATTGAAGTTTCGCTTCCTTTTAATTCAATGTATATAAAGGATTCCAATCATCTACTTACTGTTCAAAATTCAGTGTGGAATAATGGTGACACAGTTGGTAATTTTTCTTTTGAAAGTGATGCTGAAGTCATGTGGCTTAATCTTTTATTGACAGACGGATTTAAAATAAAAAAGATACCATTATCAAATGAAAAAGAAGTTTTGCTGATAGGAAAAAATTATCTGACTAATTCTGATATTAAATATGAATATTACAACAACGATGGTCGCCATTTTTCTTATCCAGATTTTATTCTAAAGAATGAAGCTGACGATTATTTTCTTTTTGAGGTAAAAAGTCTGAATAAATCATCTTCTCAGAATTTTTCTTCTGAAGAATATCAACAAAAGCTAGAAGCTCTATTGATCTTTTATAAGGCGGTTTCAGAAAAAGTTAAACATTATTTCTGTTTTCCAATACAAAATGGTAATAATTGGACTATAAGTTGTTTTTACAACGGTAATGAATATTCTTTGGAATATGATCAATTAAAATCACTTGTAAATGGCACAGTTTCAATTGAATCGTTAGAGCATAAAAAAAATTAAATTTAATATGACGGTTAACTGACTAACTTTAAAAGTCTTACCTATAAGTAAGACTTTTTCTTCAATTTATAAATGCACCGTTAGAGCAGAGACATTATATTTTTCACTTCTCAAATTCTATTCTATAGAAAATTCCTATAACTGACTATTTGTAATTAGTATTAGACAATATTATTGAAAATTTGGGATACTTTATTCACCAAATTTAATATCAAAATTCAAATTTAAAGAATAGATCACATACAAAAAGGTAAGAATAATGTTCGAGTTTCTATGGCATGGTCGAGGCGGCCAAGGCGCATTTACAGCAGCCCGCCTTTTAGGTGCAGCCTACTCTTTAAAGAAAGATGGCAATTATGCTTTAGCATTCCCATCTTTCGGTCCAGAACGCAGAGGCGCGCCAATTAGAGCTTTCACCAAACTTGATACTAAAAAGGTTGGAAACAGAGCTGAGATTGAGAAAGCTGACTTTGCTGTATATCTTGATGATACCTTATTCAATGATGATGCATTTTCAGAATTAAAAGAGAATGGCAAAATCATTCTTTGCACCAAGAAAATATTCACAAATTCAAAAATTATCACCATCGATGGTGTATCTATTGCTGAGAAGATCCTGCACTTACCCATTACCAATACTGTAATTCTAGGCGCAATTGCTGCTGTCTTTGATGAGATTACAGTAGTTGATCTTAAGTTTGCTATCGAGCAGAACATGCCTCCAAAACTTCAACAAAGAAATATTGAAGTAGTTAAAGCAGCATTTGATGCTGTTAAGGCATAGGAGGCAGTCATGAAACTTGAATTGAAAGAGAACATTAAGTTTACAACTTCAAATATTCCATTTGCTCCAAGCTATAAGCCAGGCTTAGTAACAAAAAATTCAGGCTGGAGAAATGAAAAGCCTGTATGCGATAAAGAAAAGTGCAATGGCTGTTTTCTTTGTTACCTGTATTGTCCTGATGGTGTGATTTTTAAACACGGTGACAAAGTAGAAATTGATTATGACTTTTGTAAAGGTTGTGGCATCTGCCAGAAGATCTGTAAACACGGCGCAATTACTATGGAGTCTGAAAAATAATGACTAAGAAATTTTTATCAGGCAATGAAGCATTTGCGTTAGGTGTATGTCTTGCTAAACCTCATGTGATTTCAGCATACCCAATTACACCTCAGACCACTGTTGTAGAAAAGTTATCTGAGTTAGTCGAGTCAGGTGAGCTAAAGTCAGAGTTTATTCATGTAGAGTCAGAGCATTCAGCTCTATCTGCTGCTATCGGCGCATCAGCTGTAGGTGCCAGAACTTTTACAGCAACCTCATCACAAGGTCTTTTATATATGGCTGAGTGTTTGACTTACGCCTCAGGCGGACGCTTTCCAATCGTAATGATGAATGCTAACCGATCAACGGCTTTACCTTGGAATATCTATGGCGATCAGAGAGATTCATTATCTTTACTAGATCATGGCTGGATCCAGGCTTATGCAGAGGATGCTCAAGAGGCTTTAGATTTAGCTTTAATGAGTTTTTACATTGCTGAGCATAAAGATGTTGCAACTCCATTTATGGCTAATTTAGATGGCTTTACTCTAACTCATACCTATGAGGTTGTAGATGTACCAGAGGCAGAGCAGGCAGATGAGTTTTTACCTCCATATGAGACTGACAATAAGATCTCGTTTGAAGATCCAAAAAATTTAGGTTTCTCAGCAGGTCCTGATACAAATACTGAGTTTAAGTACAAAGAGCATTTGGGAATTTTAAATGCCCGCAAGGTTATTAAAGAGAGTGAGGATAAGTTCTTTAAGATCTTTAACCGTAAGTACTCTGGCTTAATTGAGAATTATAAGACTGAAGACGCTGATTTTGTGATTGTAACCTTAGGTACTATTGCAGGTTTAGTAAAAGAAGTTGTCGATGAGTTAAGAGACAAAGGCCAAAAGGTAGGTTTGTTAAGAATTCGCTATCTAAGACCATTCCCTAATGAGGAAATTGTAGAAGCACTTAAAAACGTCAAAGCTATCGGTGTTTTAGAAAAAGATATTTCCTTTGGTAATGAAGGCACTGTGTATACCAATGTAAATTCAGCTCTGCACAAAGCAAAACTTGATGTGGTTTCATCAAATTATATAGCAGGATTAGGTGGCAGAAATATCGAAAAACATCAGATTGAAGACATCTTTACAAGACTTCAGTCGCTAAATCACGAAATTGTATTTGTAGGTCTGAAGGAGGAATAGTCATGGCAGTTAACGTAAAAACACTAACAGATGATGAATTCTTCTACGGTCACAAAGCTTGCGCAGGCTGTGGCGGATCACTTGCTGTTCGTATTGCTCTAAAAGTTTTAGGCAAAAGATCTGTTGCGGTAATTCCTGCAGGCTGTATGTCAGCTGTAGGTTTTAACTTCCCACAGCTGTGCTTTGCAAATAATGCAATTATTTCAACCTTTGCCGGTACTGCATCCATGATGACAGGTATTCAGGCTGGTTTAAAGGCTTTAGGCAAAACTGATTTTAATGTAGTAGGTTTTGCCGGTGACGGTGGTACCGCTGATATCGGTATTCAAGCGCTTTCAGGTGCCATAGACAGAAATGATGATGTTTTATACATCTGCTATGACAACGAAGCTTACATGAATACAGGTATTCAGAAAAGTTCGCTGACACCATTTGGAGCAAGAACAACCACTACTCCTGCAGGAAAAAATCTGCATGGAAATCTTTCAAACAAGAAAAACATGTTTGAAATTGTTGCAGCTCACGGGATCTCTTATGCAGCTACAGCAAGTGTAGGTTACCTTCCAGACTTTATGAAAAAAGTTGAAAAGGCAGCCTCCATTAGAGGTACCAAATACATCCATGTTATCGCTCCATGTCCAACCGGTTGGGGAATTAAAACAGAGGATTGTATCGAAGTTGCAAAAGAGGTTGTCGATTGTGGTTTATGGTACTTAGCTGAATTTGAAAACGGAGAGTTCCATATCAACCGCAAACCAAAAGAGTTTACTGATGTAGCAACTTACATCAAACGTCAGGGCCGCTTTAAGCACTTAGATGAGAGCGATATTCAAGCCATCATTGCAGGTCGTGACGCTAAATGGAATTTTATTAACAAGCATTTTAATTAGAGGTTTACATGGCTATTAATAAATCAAAATTCTGGGATGAGGCATTAGAAACTGCTCCTCGTGAAGTCTTAGAAGCAAATCAGTTAAAAGATCTTCAGGAGATCGTAAAGTTTGCGTACGATAATTCTCCTTATTACAAGAGATCTTTTGATGAGGCAGGCGTAAAGCCATCAGATATAAAAACATTAAAAGATATCGAGAAGTTCCCATTCATCAATAAAAAGACCCAACGTGATACTCAGGGAGTAGGTTCATTCTTAGGTGAGTTATGTGCAGTACCTGAAGATGATGTTGTATTTATTTCAACCTCATCAGGTTCAACTGGTGTTCCTACCATCAGCCCATTTACTCAGAAGGATTTCGATGAGTTCCAGGATACTGAGGCTCGTTGGTTCTGGCAGGTTGGTGTAAGACCAAATGATCGTTACGTTCATGCTTTAAACTTCTCACTGTATGTAGGTGGTCCTGACGTAATCGGTGCTCAGAGAACCGGAGCTCTATGTATCTGGGGCGGTACCTTACCATCAGAGCGTTTATTATGGGTTCTAAAGACCTATCAGCCAACCGTAATCTGGACATCACCATCATACGCATGGCAGTTAGGTGAGAAGGCTCTAAAGAGCGGTATTGATCCTAAGAAGGATTTAAACATCAAGACCATTATCGTAGCAGGTGAGCTAGGTGGTTCTATCGATGCAACTCGTAAGGCAATCGAAGACTTATGGGGAGCACAAGTTTATGACTTCTACGGTCTGTCTGATATCTTTGGTGCTTGTGCTGCAATGTGTGAGTACAAAGATGGTCTTCACATCGCTGAGAACCATATCCTAGTTGAGACCGTTGATCCTAATACCGGTAAGGTTTTACCTCCAGGTGAAAAGGGTGAGTTCGTATTTACTACCTTAAGAAAACATGCTCGTCCATTGATCCGCTTCCGTACAGGTGATATCGGCTGGATTGATAACACAAAGTGCAAGTGCGGTCGTACCCATGGTCGTATCCACGTTTTAGGTAGAAAGGATGATATGTTCATCGTATCTGCAGTTAACGTATTCCCAAGTGACGTTGAAGCTGGTATTCGTTCAATTTCAGGTATCACCGGTGAATACTTAATCAGAATCTTTGAGAAAGACTTTACCTGCAAGTACTCAGTTGAAGTTGAGAAGAAGTTTGACAACAAGAATTCAGACGAGGAAGTAGCAGAGATTGTAAGCAAGTCCTTAAAGGCTCGTATCGGTGTTAAACCATACACTGTAGTAGTTCATAAGGATGGAGGCCTGAATACACGTTCAGAGCACAAGTCAAAGCGTATTATCGATGAACGTACCAAGAAAGACTAGTAATAAAAAGTCTTTTTAAACTGAAACACACAGTAAAAAGGCTCTACACCAAAATGTAGAGCCTTAATTGTCTCTAGTGTCTGATAACTAGAGCATGGAAAAGAGATTAATCTGCAGTTTGTGCTTTTGCTAACTTTAACTGTCGTTTGTGCATAAATGTAATTAATAATACCATGACAATTACAGCGGCACCCAAACTTAATGGTAAGCTTCTGGTTACACCTGCAATTGCATAACCAATTAAGGCACTTACAGCTACGGTTAAAGAGTAAGGCAACTGAGTGTAAACGTGCTCGATGTGAACACAGCCAGAACCTGCTGATGATAAAACAGTTGTATCTGAAATAGGTGAACAGTGATCTCCAAATACAGAACCTGCTAAAGTTGCTGATAGGGCAATGATGGTTAATTCCATTGAATTTGGATCAACAGCCTGAGCTACGATCACCACAATAGGAATTAAGATACCAAAAGTACCCCAAGCAGTACCGGTTGAGAATGATAAGAAACCTGCAATCACAAAGATCACAGCAGGTAGCACTACACCTACGAAACCGATATCGTTCTGAACGATAGATGAGATGAATTCTGGTGCCTGTAAAAGATCACGGGTAACACCTGAAATGGTCCAGGCAAAGGTTAAGATCATGTTAGCAGGGATCATAGCCTGAACACCGCGCAGTACACCATCCATATACTCTTTTAATGATAGGAGTTTTCTTGGAACCATCATTAAGAAAGCAACAACTAATGCTCCAAATGAGCTTAACACTAAAGACTGTGATGAATCAGTGTTACCAAAAGCAGCACCTAGTGTGTGATATTTTTCATCCTCACCCCAGTAACCGCCTAAATACAGCATTGCAAACACAGCAAAGATAATTAAAGAAATGATTGGTATTACCATGTCTAAGACAGTACCGTTGCCCTTTACTTCGATGCTCTCATCAGTATCTTTTACATCTACTTTAGCTGCTTTTGTGGACTCATAAGCTTCTTTTTCAGCTTTGTACATTGGTCCAAAATCAACATTAAAGCAACAAACTAAAACGACTAACAGAATGCAGAGCAGTGCATAGAAGTTCCATGGAATGGTTGCACAGAAAGCTGCAATATCTGAATCAAAAGTATTGGTAGCTTTTAAGTTTGAACCAACTGCAGCTGCCCACGATGAAACAGGTGCGATAATGCAGATTGGAGCTGCGGTAGAATCGATAATATAGGCTAACTTTTCTCTTGAGATCTTATACTTGTCGGTAATAGGTCTCATCACAGTACCTACGGTTAAGCAGTTAAAGTAATCGTCGATAAAGATAAAAGCGCCTAAAGCTGATGTAGATAGAAGTGCTGAACGTCTGCCTTTGATTTTAGCAGTAGCCCAATTTCCATAAGCTTTAGAAGCTCCGGCCATATAGATAACATAAACTAGAGCGCCTAAAAGTGAACAGAAGAGCACAATGTTCAGATCGAACTTATTGCCCATAACTGATAAGGCACTTTCAACTGGTCCTAGAATGATATTACCATCAGTTTTTAAAGTGTAAATTAGGGTTCCTGATAAGATACCCACGATTAGTGATGAAAATACTTCCTTAGTAATTAACGCTAATACAACGGCAATTACAGGAGGGAGAATGGATAAAACTCCAACTGATACTGGATCCATATGTACTCCAAAAATAGTAGAAATTATGCACTGTAATTATACAACTAAATTGGAGTTAAACTGAATATGCTCATTAATGGTGAAATTGTGTGTTTATGGAAGAAATTTAGGCACTCTCAGAGATAGTTTTAGTGTCCAGTGAAGTGGCATTATTTGAACTGTTTGAATTTGTACTGTTTTTGTCAGATGTAGCAGATGACTCATGCTTATTTAACTTTTGATTGTTCTCTTTGGTGTTTTCTTCAGAGAGCTCCTGCTGAGCTTCAGACATCTTTTGCTGAGCTTCAGCTGCAACTTTCAGATCCTGACCTGATGGTTGTGCTGGTGCATGAGCAGCACTGATCACAGTACGCATCTTTTCGATGGTTTTTTCAGGTGTTGATTCTTTACCAATATCAATATTCACATGACCGTCAGTTATGTACTTATTACCATCTGGTCCTGTCTTATATTCATACTGTGGGGATCCTGCGTACGAACCTCCTGCCGACTGATGTGCCTGCTCATGAGTTCTTACCTCGGTATCACGTGCTTTTAGTTGCTCAACCTCGGATTGCTCTTCATCAGTTAAATACTCACCGTTTTGCTTTTTGCCATTGTGATTTTGAGCAGCTTCCTTTTGCTCTTTCTCTTTTGCTTTGTCAGCTGATGACTTCTTTACAATGCTCTTGTCATGATTGTCAGTATCATCAACAGGATCTGAATTTTTATCTGATCCTGTTAAAGCAAAAGTGTTCTCATCACTGTTATCCTCCTGCGTATCGTCATTTACAAGAGGATCTTTTTCACCTAGAGCTTCTCTTATTGAGGATACAGTATCTGACAGAGATTGATTTTGACTTTGATAAGATTGAGCAAATGAATTAGATAAGTAAGCTTTTAAAGCTTTGCTACGATTGTGTGAGTAAGAATCTTTATTATAAGACTGTGCTCCTTGAGAGAGGGTAACGCAGTCATCCTGCAGAGTATTCTGTTTCTTTTTGTCATCATGTCTGTTGCCAACAGCAGATACAGCAATATTGTGGTTCTGAAATGATTGAACTTCAGATCCTTCAATAAAGCTATAGTTTGTGTTAACTAAGGACATAAGATACTCCACTAAGTTATCTTAGTTAACGGTAAGTATAGATCTGAACTTTAGGAATTTTTAAAGAAATTTATTCCGTACTAAAACTAATTTTTACAAAGTGTCCTAAACAATGAATTTGCTTCTTTTGTAGATTACTGATATGTCAATGGTGAATTGATATCAATTCCTGTATATTTTTAGCGCCACAAATGGTTTATCTTGAGACTCACAAAAGAGATCGTTAATAATCTTCGTTTGCAGCAGATAACACTAAGCTCTGACAGCAGTCTTGAATAAAAGAACGGCAAACTTAAGATGGCATTGAGAACTCTTTGTGTTAAATATAGGAAAATTCTTTTTTGAATCCTCTCTAATTTGTCAATAATTATCCCAAATTAGGGCAAAACAAGAGCTTTTTAGCTATAATCTAATAAGATGAATGGAGATAAACACATATGAAAGATATCAGCTCAACAGGCTCATTTGTGGACTTTACTTTAGAGAATTTTATCTATGTTGATAAAACTGTATATATTCCACAACTTGTAAAATTAAAGCGAGTTTTTATCTCCCGTCCACGTCGTTTTGGTAAATCTCTTACCTTAGATACCATAGCAACTTTATTTGAAACAGGTGTAGAGCCTTACTTTAAAGGTACTTGGATTTACGATAAATGGACAGAACCTACCTATCCTGTATTAAGACTGAATTTTTTAAATTTTGATAAAAACTCATTAGAGAAATTTAATAATAAACTTAATTCAAAAATTACCGAATTTGCAGAACTTAATCAAGTAACCACCTATAAAGAGAAGGAAGAAGCTGAAGACTCTATTGACCATCTTTTGGAGCAATTAAGATTAGAAGGAAGACAGATAGTCATCTTAATTGATGAATATGACTGTCAGATGACAGCAAACATCAATAATGAAACTCTATATAAGCAATTCCAGGAAAAAATCAAAAGCATTTATGCCAACATCAAAGATAAGTTTGCAATTAAGTTCTTAGGAATTACAGGTGTCACCAGATTAAAAGATGTAGCGATATTTTCAGTTGGCTCTGATATCAGAGATATTACCAACTCAAGTGCCTATTCTCAGATGATAGGCTTTACTCGAGACGAAATTAAAAAGTTCTACATCGATTATTTAAAGTTAGCTGCATCCTATGGGAATAACTGCAGTGTTGATGATGTAACCGACACTCAGCTTGAGTCAATGTTGGATATGATGGCTCAAAACTACGATGGCTATTGTTTTGATGAAGACTATGAAAAGAAGGTCTTCAGTACATGGTCTGTAAATAAATTTTTCCAAACAATGATAGAAAAGAAAAAAGTTCAGTTTGGAGAGTACTGGTATGACAATGGTGGCTTACCATCAATCCTTGTTAACTATTTAAAAACTCATGAACTTAATATTTTTGAATACTTAGACAAAGATAAGTTCTTAAAAGTATCCAGTGATGATTTTAAAAATCCTACAGCATTAACCACAATCAATCAGAACGTACTGATGTGTCAGACAGGATATTTAACTTTAAGATCAGATCTTAATAAAACCTCTACAGTAGCATTAGGTATTCCAAACGGAGAAATCTATAAAGCCTTAAACAGATTGCTTGCTAATAACATTTTTAAAGGAAACACTGATATCACTGATGACTATGGTAGAAGCCTGTTAGAAGTAGGCACTGTTGATGACATCATCAATCTCTTTAACAGTGCTTTAAACTCTGTGTCCTATGACAATTATCCCATAGTGTCAGAATCATCAGTACAGAATATGTTAAAGCTTTACCTGTTAGGTGCACATCAGGAAGTATTATCTGAGGTTCATGAAGCAAAGGGCAGAGCTGATTTAGTTGTTAATACAGATAACAGAAGAATCGTCTTCGAATTTAAGTATGCAAAAAATGAGATTGAAGCTAAGTCAAAACTACTCGATGCAGTAGAACAGATTAAAACACGAGACTATGGCAACATCTTACCTAAAAAGAATGAGCTTATAAGAATTGCTGCAGTCTTTAATGCAGATCCTAAGGTAAGAGCTTTTACAGAGAATCAGATTGTTCCTTAACATAATTTCTCTTAACTAATTTTAACCATCTTTGTTAACAGCGTTATTAAATGATTTTCTTAGCCAGCGGTGAGAATAGGAAAGAGCCTCTATGTGATCCCTCATTTTTCTGTACTGAACCGAATTTATTTAGATATTTGCCAGTTATTTTATTAACGGGCTAAGTAAATTTGAAAGTTATTGATTTATCTCTTTTACAGGAACCCAAATCTCTGATCTGTAATCTGTGTTTTGAATATCTCAACAGCTGTACCATTCAATATAAATGGCTTTTGTAAGTACATTGAAGATACGCCAACTTCTTTTTTGCAAGATCAATGTTTGCAATATCGATACTATCAATATCACATGAGTTTGCAGAATTGTCAGCGCTTTGTTGAAGTTTATCTTCAATCAAAGTAAGAGACTTGTTAATGCATCTTAACCAATCTATAAGATCCTCTAATATCTGCCAATGACTGAATTCTAAAAATTGCTATAGAAGTGTTCATGTCATTTTATGACAAAATCTGTCTGTTTTATTGTGCAAGGTTTTGTTCTTGAAACAGAATGGAGTAAAAATTGAAAACGAAGGAATGCTAAAGTGCTGTTCTTAAGATTTGACAGCACTTTTAATAACAATCAGTCAGCAACTGCCTTTAGTCTTGGAAGCAGTTTTATGTACAGGTAGATCCCTGCAACAAAGAGGAAGACACAACCTACAAAACCAGTATAGGCAATTGAGATGTTATCAATTACAAGACCACCTACCATAGCACCACCACCGATGCCTAAATTGTAGATGCCTGAATATATTGACATCGCAATAGCAGTGGTATTTGGTGCAAACTTGATGATCTCATACTGATATACAAGGTTGTATGCAGTGATTGCAAGACTCCAGCCAATCAGTACTATGTATAAGGTTACTAGATTGCCTGAAGCAAACTTTAATAAGAAGATGAACAGGGCAATACCAAAGACTGCAAAGAGGTTGAAGAAGGAGTGGTACTTACTAAAGAGCTTTGAAAAGATAAAGCTTCCGATAATACCAATACCACCAAAGACTGTTAAGGCAATGGTTACAGCATCAGGTGAGAGCTTTGCTACCTGACCTAAATAAGGCTCAATATAGCTGTAGGCTGAATAGTGACCGATGATAGCTATTGCGGTCATCAGGAAAATTCCACCTAAAACAGGATCGGTCATGAGTTTTGGCAACTCTGTGATCTTTAAAGATCCTGAAGTTGGTAACTTAGGGAAGACAATAGTTAAGAGAATGAAAAGAATTGCAGAGATCACTGCTATACATAAGAAGGTAGTTCTCCAACCTACATATAAACCTACGATACGACCTAATGGCAAACCTACTACCATCGCAACAGAGGTAGCAGCTACCATCATACTTAAACCTAATGATTTCTTACCGTCAGGTGCTATCTTTACTGCTAAAGGTGAAGCTATAGACCAAAAGATCGCGTGTGCACAGGCAACACCAATTCTTGAGGTCATTAAAGTTGCAAAGGTTGTAGATACAGTTGATAAGACATGGCTTAAGACAAAGAGACCTACAACTGTTAACAATAACTTCTTTAAGGCAAACTTTGATGCAATCATCATCAAAGGCAGCGATGCAATCATAACTACCCAAGCGTACACAGTGATAAGCATGCCGGCCTGAGGCTCTGAAATTGAAAAGTCATGAGCAATATCAGAGAGTAGTCCAATTGGAATGAACTCAGAGGTATTAAAGGTAAAACCACAAACAGAGAGTATGATTAGAGGAAAGTACTTGTAGATGTTAGCTAAAGTACTTGCATGAGTAACTGTATTAGGTGAAATTTGCTTGCTCATTTTATTATTTATCTGAAAAACAAAAGAATTTTCGTGAATAATAGCACTTTGGATTTTGAAATAAGAAGTGATCTGAAAAAATATTTTGTAAGAAACGACTTACTTTTGAAAGGGTAGAAAGACTTTGAATGAAAAAGCTCAGACTGAGCTGAGCTTTTTACAATATTTGATTGTTCAGTTTTGATTAAACAGCATCGTTGAACATAACTGAAATTGATTCATCGTTGTTGATACGACGAATTGCTTCAGCTAAGGTAGGTGCTAATGATACATATCTGAACTTACCTGTAGCTTTGAACTGCTCGGTTGCAGGAATTGAGTTGGTTACAACGATAGTATCGATCACGCTGTTCTTGATGTTCTCGTAAGCTGAACCAGATAGAACAGGGTGTGTACCGTAAGCGATAACCTTCTTAGCACCACGTGCTTTTAGAGCTGCAGCTGCTTTACATAAAGTACCACCTGTATCAATCATATCATCAACGATGATACACTCTCTGTCCTTAACTTCGCCGATTAAGTTCATAACCTCGGATACGTTAGGACGAGGACGACGCTTATCGATAATAGCGATATCTGCATCATTTAATAATTTTGAGATTGCTCTTGCGCGAACCACACCACCCATATCAGGTGATACGATGCAAGGATTCTTTAAGTCTAATGACTTCATATCTTCAACGAATAACTTTGAAGAATAGCAGTTATCAACAGGAACATCAAAGAAGCCTTGGATCTGCTCAGCATGAAGATCAACTGTTAAAACTCTATCTACACCAACTGATGATAATAAGTCAGCTACAACCTTTGCTGTGATAGGTACACGAGCAGAACGAACACGTCTGTCCTGACGAGCATAACCAAAATAAGGAATGACAGCAGTGATTCTTCCTGCTGAAGCACGACGTAATGCATCAATCATTACTAAAAGCTCCATCAAATTATCATTTGTTGGTGCACAAGTTGACTGAATTACGAAGGTATCACAACCACGAACACATTCATTGATCTGAACATGTACTTCACCATCAGAGAAGGTGTCTACGGTTGCATCAGATAGGTTAGTGTATAGACATTTTGCAATTTCAGTTGCAAGTTCTGGTGTTGCATTACCAGAGAAGAGTTTTAAATCAGACATAAAAATCCCGATTAGTGATTGAAGAACGTGTGCGTATTATATACAAAAATTCGACTGTGGTCAGAAAAAAATCGATATTGATTGGTTTTACTGAATCTCAAAATTGAAAGGACCTCAAATGAGGTCCTTAAAATCAAATTAAGCTGTGTGACGAGCTGTTTCTTTACGAAGTGCAGCTTCAATTAAAGCCTGGTTCTTTTCTTTGCGCTTCTGTTTTCTTACAGTAAGTACCCATGAGCCAAAAGCAAAGCAGGAAACAACCAAGACAATTACAGAGGCTAGTGCATTAATCTCAGGTGACAGACCACGTCTTACACTTGAGAATATAAGCATAGGCAGGGTCGTTGAGTTAGGTCCAGCTACGAAACTTGTGATAACCAAGTCATCCATTGACATGGTAAATGAAAGCAAGAATGCAGCAACCTCAGCAGGCATAATAGCTGGCAGGATGATTACAAAGAACACTTTCAAAGGACCTGCTCCAAGATCTTTTGCTGCCTCTTCAATAGAAACATCAAGTTCAACAAATCTTGAGCGGATAACCACAGTTGCATAAGCAGAGCAGAAAGTTACGTGTGCAATCCAAATAGTGATCATGCCTCTGTCAGAGAAGACAGGAATGATGTCTCCTAATGTTACGAACAACAACAGCAGTGCAAGACCTGAGATAACCTCAGGTAAAATCATAGGTGCTGTCATAAATAATAAGAATGCACTTTCGCCGTGGAACTTATGAACTCTTACCATAACAAAAGCAGCTAAAGTACCAATAATAACAGAGGCTATTGCTGACATAAAAGCAATAGTAAGTGAAATACCAACAGCGGTAATAATAGCTGAGTTATTAAATAATGCCTTGTACCACTTTAAAGAGAACTGTGTCCATACAGTTACCATCTTTGACTCATTGAATGAATATACAATCAGGGTCATGATTGGCAAGTATAAGAATGTCAGCGCTAAAGCTAGGATGATTACTCTGATAATAAGACTCTTAGTCTGTTTTTTTAATATCATTTTAGTAGTCTCCCTTCTTACGCTGAGCTTTAAAGAACCAAATAATAGGTATAGCCATGATTGTTAACATGGTGATAGCTACAGCTGAAGCTAAAGGCCAATCTCTGTTATTAAAGAACTCTTGCCATAGAATTCTACCGATAAGAATTGAATCCTTTCCGCCTAATAATTCAGGAATTACGTACTCACCGATGGCTGGAATAAATACTAGCATAGAGCCTGCTATAATACCGCTCTTAGTTTGAGGTACTAAAGCCTGGAAGAATGTCTTTACTGGTTTGCAACCTAAGTCCTGAGCAGCTTCAATTAAGCTGTAGTCAACCTTCATTAAAGCTGAGAATAAAGGTAAAACCATATAAGGTAAGTAACAGTACACAATACCAACATATACAGCAAAGTCTGTCTGTAACATGTGCATTGGGTGATCGATGATACCTAGGGTCATTAAGATATCATTGATAAGACCATCTCTCTTTAAAATGGTCATCCATGCATAAATACGAACCACAAAAGAAGTCCAGCTTGGCATGATAATTAAGATAAAGAGAATGTTTCTTGTAGTACTCTTTGCTGAGGATAAAGCCCAGGCAATAGGGTAACCGATGATTAGACAGAACAAAGTTGAGAAAGCAGCAACCTGAATTGACTTTAGGTATGATCTCAAATAGGTACCGTCAGGATCTGTAAAGATATTGGTGTAATTTTCAAGATGCAGAATGATCTGCATTGCACCTTCTTCAAAAGTAATAATCGGAGAATATGGAGGAATAGAGATCTCTGTAATTGAAAAAGAAATCTTGAAAATAATTAAAAATGGTATCAAGAAGAACAGGATCATCCATACATATGGTACGAAGATAATCGCTCTTTCTCTACATGAAATCTTTTTACCAGGGACAAATCTAGGTGGTGGTCTGTGTCCCTTAGAGCTTGGTCTCTTTGAAGAACCAATGCTTACAACTGCCATAATTTGCCTCTTAGAATGTTAATGCAATGCAGGACTCAGGATCCCAGCTTAGGTAAACCTTATCATCCCAGGTTGGTAGACCAACTTTGAATCTGTCAACGTTAGGCAGTGTTGAGGTAATAATTCTTCCAGAAGGTAGTCTTACGTAGTAAATAGAAATATCACCTAAATAAGCAATATTCTCTACGATACCAGAACACCAGTTGGTTTCCTCTTGAGGCTCTTCATGAGAGATGTAGATCTTCTCTGGGCGCATTGCAATTGATAGAGGCATGCCGTCAGCAATATCAATATCGTGCTGTAACTCGATAGGACGAGGGAAGTCATTGCAGGCAATGAATGAACCGTTTGCATTAGATGTAGTTAAAGTACAGTCAAACATGTTTACAGAGCCGATGAACTCAGCTGAAAAACGGCAGTTAGGGTTCTCGTAAATTTCACGAGGACCACCAATCTGAACGAACTCACCTCTATCCATGATGGCAATTCTGTCAGCCATAGTCATGGCTTCTTCCTGGTCATGGGTAACCATGAGGCAAGTAACACCAACAGAGTTAATGATGTCTACTAACTCAAGTCTCATCTGCTCACGCAGTTTTTTATCTAAAGCTCCCATTGGCTCATCAAGAAGCAGTAAACGAGGCTCTTTAGCAAGTGATCTTGCCAAAGCTACACGCTGTCTTTGACCACCAGATAACTGGTATGGCTTTCTATCGACGTAATCTTCCATGTGAACAAGCTTTAACATCTTGTCTACGCGCTCATTGATAACATCTTTTGGTAATTTTTCCTGCTTTAGACCAAAAGCGATATTCTGTCTTACAGTCATATATGGGAATAGTGCATATGACTGGAACATCATGTTTAAGGTTCTCTTGTATGGTGGAAGATCAACAATATCTTCACCATCTAGGATGATGTGACCTGCGCTAGGATGCTCAAAACCAGCTAGCATTCTTAAAAGAGTAGATTTACCACAACCAGATGAACCTAAAAGAGCAAAAATTTCACCCTCATAGATGGTCAAGTCAACATTGTTAACTGCAGTAAAATTACTAAAATTCTTTGTAAGCGACTTTATCTCAAGAATTGGTTTCTTATTCTGTTCTACAGGAGAAGCTTTCTGACCTGGTAATTCACCTGGTCTGTGCTGCTGTTTGAAAGTTGCTTCACCAGGTTTTACCTGATTATTTGCTGAGTTTGCGTTTTGAGCGCTAATATTTTTCACGCGCGTAAATCTCCATCTAGAGAAAAACAAAAAGGTTGTTTTTTTTCGCTGATCTTAAATGAAAAGTGATAACAGTCAACATTTATTTTCAGTTACGTAGACATTTATTCTTTTTTTATCTTAAACTACGTCAAGATAATCGTTTAATTATCTGATCTATATATGAAATATTTTTTACGATTTTGTTAAAAAAAATGTAATTTTTTCAAAGGTTACTATGCAAAATTACAATAATCTTACTAGAACTCAATTACTCTACGGTTCTAATGAAGAAAATGAGGTAGGAAGACAGATAAAGTACCTAGGTGGTACCAGAGTTCTTCTGCATTACTCAAAGAATATTAATAATCTGAATAATCTTTTAGATAAAATTAAACGATCATTAAGATTAACCGGTCTTGATTTTGTTGAGTTATCAGAGAATGACGCAAAGACTCCAAAAATTGATACTATTTTTAAAGGTATCAAAATATGCCGAGAGGAGAATGTAGATTTTGTTCTCGCTGTAGGTGGCATCAATGAATTTACAATTGCCAAACTTATAGCAGTAGCCTCTCCTTATGATGACAATTTTTACAATATCTTCAAGAAAGAATATGACATTGAGCAAGCTATTCCGCTTGGAATTGTAAGCACTACCATATGTACTGGTGTGGCAATTTCTGACAGAGCCTCTGTTGCTCACAGACTTTCAGATGGATCACTAACATTTTATAGTTGTTCTTCAGAGTTCTTATATCCAAAGTTCATTATCTATTCACCTGAATTGTGTCTATATGATGATATGTCTTTAGAGAGCAATGTTGTCTCTATCATCTCTTTATTGCTGCACCGTTACTTTGCTAAAAACAAAGTATCTTTACTATCTGATAACATAACAGAAGCAGCCCTAAAGACAGTTCTTTTAATGTATAACAAGTTAAAAGATAAGCCTGGTGATTTAGAAGGTATCAACAATCTGATGTGGGCTAGTATTACCGCTTATGTAGTTCCTTTCTACTCATATAGTGATGATGTATCTGTAGATATACTCTCAAGGGCTATTGTGGGGGTTTTTGACTGTTCTAGAGAACAAGCTGAAAGTATCATACTTCCTGCCTGGTTTGAGTTTGTACAAAAGAAGCATGCCAAGAAGGTAGCTAAATTAGGATCTTGTGTATTAAATGTAGCGTTAGATTACCAGAATCTTGAGACAACATCTAAAAATACAGTAAAGCTAATTAAAGAAATGTTTACAAAGTTTGGACTTCCAACCACTTTATCTCAGATCAACGGGGATGCTGCAGATATTGAGAGAATTCTTTATAAGGCTGGTTTCCCTGAGATTGGTAACATTGGTAACTATGAAAAGTTAGATAAAACTGACTGTGAGGTCATTTTGTCATTAGCTCTTTAAAAGTCTCGTTTAGAATAGATATCAATAGATACAAAAAGAGAGCTGTAAAGCTCTCTTGAAACAGTAGGATTAAATCTTCTCAACAGACTTTTCAGAATTTTCTGACTTATCAGTTTCTTTTTCTGCATCATCATCTTTGTTATCTGAAGGAGACTCTACCTTATCTTCGTCTTCATCATTCTTTTTAATGATCTTGTCAATCTTCAATGCTGACATAGCATCATCTTCAGTTTTCTTTTCAAAGCTAGATGAATCATCAGGACCAATTTCAATCATTAGGTTATGAACAAAACTCAGCATATCAGTAAAGATGCTCATTTCAACGTGCTCGCAGGCCCTGTACAGTTCACCACCTTTATAAGTAAAGGTAATGCCAGGAGCATTTAAGTTATAGAAAGTAGAAACTGGAATAGGGCATTCATCTTTCATTGCCTTAAGAGCAACATCAATACCAACAGGTCTAATAAAGCAGTTATCGTTAGCAGGACACTCATTTTCAATATTGATCTGATGATCATGATCTTTATTAAACTCTTCAACAGCGCGATTGATCTTAATATAGAGCTCTCTGTCTAAAGCAAAGTTTTTACGCAGTTGTTGCTGAGGAATAAAGTCATTACCAAAGAAGATCACCACAGATGGTCTTGGTAAATGAGCTAATTCATTCAAACGTTCGATGATGGTCTTAATGATGTCATGACTTCCAAGATCTTCATTAGTACACTTCTGAATTAAGCCTTCAATAGCTGACTTTAAGTTCCCTTTGTAATGCAGACTTGCTCTGTAGAAAAGATCAGAGAAGGATAAAACCTCTGCTTCTCGTGTTGGATTTAATGGCTCGGTGTCATTTATCTTACAGAAGAAGTTCTCTCTGTCTTCCATGAATCCTGCTGTCTTCTCAATAGCTGTAGCTGCAATCTGTTTTAAGTTCTCAACTAAATCTAAAAGATTTAAGTTAATAAATGGAAAATTGAAACTTAAATGTACCGCATCAGGTGTATTTGGAGAGCGGTTGTTATATGAATGCAGATAGTTAAAAGTAGGAGCTATTGCTGAATGAGAAATATCTTTGGTGATCTTTGGATTTAACTCAATATCTTCAATGATTTTTGAAGCAATTAAAGTAGGAGAGAAACCTTTAAAAGGTAACTCTGTATCTGTACCTTCGCCAAAGATGTAGAAACCAGCTTCTACCTTACCCATATTGGCAGTGTAAAGGTTAATGGTGTTTTCGGTTACACCAACAGATTCAGGTTTGAAGCTCAAAGCTAAAGATAACTCAATATCATAATCGTTAATTAGATTATGAATGTAAGGCAGACATGTTCTAATACCTTCATGTCCATTTAAAGATTCAGAGGTACATACAAATAAAAGGTTAGCAGGCAATTCCCACAATCTTTCAGTGTAGTACTTTAATAGAATTAACATACCAGCAATAGGGGCTTTGTTTTCAAAGCTGCCCAAGCCATAGATGTTCTTGTCATTCCCAAGGTCTTTTAACTGCTTTTCACTTAAAGACAAGTTCTTTAACTTGTTCTTTAAATCATCAGCCTTAAAAGCATATGACTTAATCGTACCGTATACTTCATTTGATGAAGTATCAGTATTACATAAGACCACCAATGTAGGTTTGGTGATTAAGTCACGTCTTACAAAAGCTGTAAAAGAATGGTTCTTCTGATCATCATGAGTGATAAAGTTTAGATACTCAGGATGACTCTTAAAATAGGTAAATTCAGAGACAGTGTTGTAGATAGTCTGATTTATAATCTCATCACCAGCGGTTCTAGTGATGCTAGGAATAGCAATCAACCATTTTAATACGGCTAGGGCTTCTTCACAAAACTCTTTTTCACTTAGCATGATTGATCCTTACTTTTTTGCTTGTCTTACTTTGTCTTATTTTTATTTGTTCTCAGCTAGAGCATTCTTATACAGCTCTGTCTTTAAAATATATACCGTATTTTTAAAAGATTCACGTAATCTCTGTGCAGTTGCAGGACTTCCTGAAGGCAGATCAACTTTTAGAGGATCAACTGCTCTTCCGTTGATGTGAACCTCATAATGCAAGTGTGAACCGGTTGAATAGCCTGTATTACCTGATTTAGCAATAACCTGACCGATTCTGACCTGTTGCCCCTTTCTTACATCAAACTTAGACAGGTGCATATAGACAGTGGTATAACCGCCTTTATGGTTGATAATTACGGTATATCCGCCTCCACGCATATAACCTGCGTAAGTTACAGTGCCTTCTGCTGGAGCATATACAGGAGAACCAATAGGTAATTTAAAGTCCACACCATAATGAGGTCTTCTGCGTTTCTTAATAGGGTGATAACGGTTTAAGTTAAATGGAGAATTAACCTTTACCTGTCCCATAAATGGGAAACGTCTGAAGGTACCAGTTGATGGATGATAACCATTCTCTTCATAGAAGATATGGTTCTGTGGATGACGGTAGAGGTTAATTTGGCCATATCTGGCTGAATCAACTGAAATAGCAGTCATGCTTGATCCTGAACCTACACCATTGAATAAAACTCTAAAGTTGTCTCCAGGACCTACACGTTTAAAGTTAATCTTGCCTGAGTACTGATTTTTAATACTTACAATCTCAGAACGGGTTAAGCCCAGTCTCTTAGCTGCTTTATCAAAGTTCTCACCAGCTCTGATTGAACCTATTAGCAGACGAGGTCTGTTTGCAAGGTTAACCTTTTGCTCTTTTTCTTCAGCTAAAGCTGCTTTCTTATCTAAAGCAGCTGCCATAGCATCAAGCTTAGCCTTTTCTTTCTCAGCTTTTTCTTTAGCTAACAAAAGTTCTTTTTCTTTAGCTTCTTTTTCTTTTTGTGCCTCTACGTAACCTGGCATCTTGGTAGCTTGCTCCATCTTTGATTTTTTATTATTTTCAAATTGAGCAAATCTGTCTTCTTTAGACATGGCAAAACTGCCATCATCTAGATCACGAGAGAATCTTAGTTGTTTCTTTCCTGCTAAAGGAATGGCAATTTCCTGTAAGACGTTCTTGTTATTAACTAAGAACTGAATCTTATCTCCTACAGCTAAGTTCAGATTATCATCGCCTGATGCTGCCTTTATCTTCTTTAAATCTTTCACATCAAGATTTAAGTAAGTGAAAATCTTAAAGAGAGAATCACCTTTCTTAACGGTCTGTTCATACCACTTACCGTCATACTTGAACTCTTTCTTAACAGCGGTATTCTTAAGAGCAGTTACTGCATCTGATTCTTTTTTACTTTCAGCTTTGCGCTCATCAGTTATGTTTTTGGGCTCCATGATGTTGGCAATGAACTTTTCAGAGTTTTCAACTTCTTTCTTTAACTTATCGTCTGTAGTTGAGAACTTCTGACGCTCAATATCCTGATCTGTACTAGCTGATTGAGTTGTATATGAATCATCCTTTGAATCATTAGCAAGCAGAGCTTCAGGAATAACTTCATCATCGTAGTTTTCTTCAGAACCTGCTGTTGATGAGATCTCAAGATTCTTTTCTGCAACCGATTCATCATTTCTAAGATAAGCTTGTTCGTATCTTCTGTTCTGTTCCTGACGACCGGCACTTAATGCTGAGAATGGGGAATAATTTTCAGGAATTAACTGTCCAAATGGGAGTGCTAAAAGGACAGAGATGATTCCAACAGAAAAAATTGCAAAGACATGTTTGCTAGGTAAAGCAATAGCGCCCGTCTCTCTTTCAACGGCCACATAATCTTCTTTTTCAGTTCTGTTAGTAATCTTAACGTTAATCATAGTTCTCAATAATAGCATATACAAAGGCCCAGTTTTTAGATTTTTAGCTAACTTTTAGAACTTCGTGTTATCTTGTTTAATCTATTGTTAAAGCCATTTCATTGTATTTTCGCATGATTAGCTTTTACTTAGTGTATTGATAAAGTGATAGATTTTTGATGCTTGTAACAATTTGCGTTGTCAAGGTTTGCACAAATCACAGTTTGATATTGAGGCAATAGCGATGAAACTTCATAAATGATTAAATCAAATAAAATTTTGAGGAAAGTAAAATGGATCAGGCTCTAATAACACTTATTATTCTAGTTATAGTAGCTCTGTTATTTTTAACAGAAATAATACCTGTTGCTGTCTCTGCTCTAAGCGCGACAGTAGCCTTAGTCTTCTTTGGAATCTTAACACCTCAAGAAGCTTTTTCTGGATTTTCAAACAGCAATGTAATCTTGTTTTCTGGCATGTTTGTAGTAGGTGTAGCCATGCTTGAGTCTGGACTTGCCCAGACAATAGGTAACTTTATTGTGCGCAAAGTTGGCGGTACGCAGCATGCTTTAATCCCTGCTTTTATGGTTTTAACCATTGTGCTGTCAGCCTTTGCTTCTAATACCGGCACTGTAGCCTGTCTGTTGCCTGTAATTATTGGTGTATGCCTTTCAGCTAAAATTCCTTCAGCTCCAATATTAATGTCAGTTGCTGTTGCTGCTAATGTTGGCTGTAACTTAACCATGGTAGGTACACCTCCTAATATGTTAGCTGTAGCTGAAGTCTCTAGTGCCGGTTTAGAACCATATGGATTTTTTGAATTTGCTTTAATAGGTGGTCCTATTGCTTTAGCTACCTCTTTGTTTATGTTCTTTATAGGTCGTCATATCTTGCCAAAAAAGTCAGCAGATACAGGTTTACTTACAAGACAGATTGGCAATGTTGGTACTAACAGACAGAGAATTTTATCTTTGGTAATACTAATTTATGTGGTTATAGGTTTAATTGTAGGTATACCTGGACTGTCTCCTGCGATGGTAAGCTTAACTGCAGCCTTATTTTGTGTGATCACAGGCTGTATTACCGAAAAACAGGCTTACAAAGGTATTGATTGGGTAACTGTGTTCTTATTTGCTGGTATGTTGCCATTTGCTATTGCCATGCAAAAATCTGGGGCTGGAGAGTTTATAGCTAATTCTGTAGTTTCAATTCTTGGTGATACACCATCTGAGCATGCTATTGTAGCTGTACTATTCCTTATTGCATGTTTTTTAACACAATTTATGCCAAATACTGCAACAGCTGCTCTTATAATTCCAATTGCTTTGAGTATTGCCAATAAATTACAGGTGTCTCCTTATGGAGTAATTATGTCAGTTACAATCGGAGCTTCATGCTCATTTGCAACTCCAATTGCAACTCCTTGCAATACCATGATTTTAGGACCATCCGGTCTTCATTTTAAAGATTACTTAAAAGTTGGTATTCCAATGTGCATAATGAGTTTAATCTTATGCGTATTGTTAATTCCAATTTTCTGGCCTTTTGTAGAAAACTAGTTAATCAATCTTTGATAGCTAGGTATCAAAATGAGCCTACAACACTAATAAGATGTAACAATAACATATTCATAAAATAGCAATAATTAAAAATTTTGATATAATTCATTCGCTATTTTGGATGAGGAGTCAACAATGAATTCCATTGAGCTTGTAAAAAATTTTGATAAAGATTTATATGCATACTTTGTAAAAGAGATTGAGCGTCAGCACGCAAGTATTTCTTTCATTCCTGATGAGAACAGCACTTCTCCAATTTGTGCAGCAATCATGGGTAGTGTGCTTGTAAATTCAGCAAGTGCTTTAACTTTAGGTAGAACTGATAACTTAGAGCAACTTACTGTTTCACGCTTATGTGAATTATTTGATGCCCCTTTTGCAACTGTAAAAACTATTACTATTGAAGCTGCTTCTCGTGTTGTATTTAAAGCATTAACCCAACGTGGTGATGTGGTGATGTCTTTAGACTTACGTAAGAAAGAGCACTGCAACAGTGAAAATTTAGCTTACAGATTTGTAAACTTCGGTATTGAGCCAGATACCCAAGAATTAAACATGGATGAGATTGAGTCTTTAGCTAAGAAGAACAAGCCTAAGATGATCATCTTCTCACCAGTTAACTATTCATTACATGTAGACTTTGAGCGTCTGTCAAAGATTGCTAAAGAAAATGGCGCTCTATTATGGTGTGACTTATCACAGACAGCTGGTTTAACTGCAGCAGGTGTTTTAGATAACCCAATGAAGTATGCTGATGTAGTAACCTTCTCAACTCACGGTGCTATGCAGGGGCCTCAGGCTGCAGTAATTTTATGCCGTCAGGAGTTATCTGGTTTAATCAAGCGTTCTGAGAACTTAGCAGGTCACAACGGTTTATTATCTCCTCAGTTATCAGCACTAGCAGCTCGCTTACATGAGATGACAACTGAAGGCTTTAAGAACTACTGCAAAGCTGTAGTTTCAAATGCTCAGGCTTTAGCAGAAGGCTTAGTTGAGGGTGGTATGAAGATCATCTCATCAAAGACTGAGTCTCACTTGGTTATGATTGATGCTAAGAACTGTGCAATTTCAGCTCGTGGTGCTCAGGAGTTATTAGCAGACTTGGGTATTCATGTAAGAATTGCTCAGGTTTTAACTAACAATCCAAACATCAAGTTTGATGCTGTTCGTTTCTCATCATTACCAGCAACAACTCGTGGCATTGAGCAAGAACAGATGAAAGAGTTAGGTAAAGCAATCGGTATTTACTTATCAAAACCAGATGATGAGAATGCAAGAAAGGTAAATAAGATTGTGGTTTCATTAACCTCAACTCTGCCAAATCTTGATCAGAAGTACATGGATCCTGCTGTACGTTCTTTATTTGCTAAAGAATACTAATTTTTAATAAGCTTGGCGGGCATTAGCCCGCCTTTTTCATTTATAAATATGGGCAACCCTTCAAAATTTACCGAAGCTGACAGATTCTCTGTAGCCCCAATGATTGATGTTACCAATCGTACCTTCAGACGTATGGCAAGACTCTTAACTAAAAGAGCAATGCTGTACACCGAAATGATCGCAGCTCAGGCTATTACTCATGGCAAAGAGCATCTTATAGAACAAGATCCTAATAATGAAAATCCTTGTACCTTACAGTTAGGAGGATCTGATCCTAAAGTATTGGCACAAGCCTGTAAGATTGCCTTAAAGTTTGGCTATAGTGCTATTAACCTAAATGCTGGATGCCCATCTGATAAAGTGCAGTCTGGATCTTTTGGTGCAATCTTAATGAAAACACCTGAGGTGATTACAGATTGTTTAAAAGCAATGCAGGATGCTGTAGACATTCCTGTAACTGTAAAAACTCGTATTGGTGTAGACGATTTAGATGATTTTGAATACACCAAAAAGATTGTGCAATCTGTCTATATAACAGGCTCAAGACACATCATTTTGCATGCTAGAAAAGCCTGGTTAAACGGTTTGTCACCTAAAGAGAACAGAACTGTACCTCCTTTAGATTATGCAAGGGTGTATGCTCTAAAAGAGGTATTTCCAGATTTAGCTATAACCATCAATGGTGGCATCTTAACTATTGATGACTGTTTAGAGCAGTTACAACATGTTGAAGGTGTGATGTTAGGTCGCGCTATTATGGACAATCCTTATCTATTAGCTTCTGTTGATAGTAAGATATATGGAGTAGATGAGGAAGTTAAATCTCGTGATGAGATTTTTGAAACTCTCATGGATTTTGCGCAGAAGTTCGTATCAGAGGGTAATAAACTTCATTATCTTGGAAATCACATCATCAACTTCTTTAACGGTTGCAAAGGTGCCAGACGTTTTAGAAATTACCTCTCATGTCATATGCATGAGTTAGGTGCAGGACCTGAAGTCTTTAGAGAAGCTTATAAACGCATGAAAGAAGCTTAGGAGTATCTGTATGGAACTTAGCTTAAAGTCAACAATTAACTTGAATAATGACGTTAAGATGCCTCTTTTAGGCTTACGTGTTTATAAGATGAAAGGCGGAGAGGAAACCTATAAGACTGTAAGAGACGCCTTAGATGTAGGTTACCGTCTTATTGATACTGCTCGTATTTACTGTAATGAAAAAGCTGTTGGCAAAGCGGTTCGAGACTCAGGTATTCCTCGCAATGAGATTTTTGTAACCACTAAGCTTTGGGTTACAGATTTTGATAATCCAAGACAGGCTCTTTTAGATTCTCTAAAAAGATTAGGTCTTGATTATGTTGACTTATACCTTATTCACTGGCCTGTAAAAGGTTATGAAAAGGCTTATCTTGAGCTTGAAAAGTTACAGCAGGAAGGTCTTTGCAGAGCTATTGGTGTAAGTAACTTTAAGATTCATCATATCGAGAGTTTATTTGAGCATGGTGCTACAGTAATTCCTCAGGTAAACCAAACTGAGATCCATCCTTTGAACACTGAAGAAGAGTTAATGGGATGGTGCCGTCGTAAGAAGATAGCTGTTGAAGCATACTCTCCATTAGGATCTGAAGGCAGACTGATCCTTGATGATCCAAGACTTATCTGTATGCGTGATTATTATAAGGCAGCACCATCACAGATCTTATTGCGCTGGTGCATTCAAAGGGGAATCGTTGCAATTCCAAAGGCTAATACCAAAGAGAAGCTTATTCAAAATAGTGAGCTTTATAACTTTGATATTTCAAATTCAGATCTTGAGACAATATCTGATATGAACTGCAATGACAGACGAAATTACGATCCTGACAAGATAGATGCCAGACCAAAGGCTATGTATCCAAAGATCGTAGAAGAAGCAGATATATAGCTTTTCATGGCTCTGATCCTGTCTACTGTAAATTTAAAACTATCAACAGGATCGACATTCCACTATAGGTTATTCAATCTTAGTAAAATGATTGATACATCTTTGAAGGAGCACTCATATATCTATTGTATTTTTTTGAGCTAACCTTTGGATAATGGATTTATCTTTTGAAAAAATAGATGATCCAAGACCAAATTTAGAGCTTCCCCAATAAGCTCCGGATGCCTGAAGAATTGTTGGAGCCATATCTACAGAACTTATATATTGTTTTCTTTTTTCTTCAGGAATTTTTGGAACATTTCCTATAAAATATTCCTAATATGTCTTTCAATGTTTGCAAACATTGGAGGGGTTCCCATGAAATAATGATCTCCTATAACTCCTAAAGCAAGATGTGCGTTTTAATTTTTTTGAATGAAATTGACAAAATTAGATATTTGTCTATCAGTCTCAAGAAACGCATCTCTAATATCATTGAATTAAATTTTATCTTTTGGTCAATATCCATCAGGACCATTGGTATCAATAGTTTCAACAATTAAGACGAATGGAATACCATCATTTTGAAGTTCTAAGTATTTTTCTTTTGCTCTTGCAAAAATGAAGGACTCAGAGAATCCCCAACCAATGCCTTGATATTTATTAATATTCCATCCTTTTTGTTGCCAGTAATTTATATATAATATTTCAAAATGGCCATGCATTGAAAACAATTTTTCATTCCTGAAAAATTACTGTCTGAACCTAAAAATAAAACAGTTTTATATCCATTAGCTTTTAGAATTCCAAATATTGGTTTAGCGTTTGGCAAAAAAAACTCTCTTTGAGTCGTATGTATTATGTAAATTTCCAATGGGAACAAAAGAGTTATCGTATTTAACAGGAATTTTTTAAGGCAATCCAAAATGCCAACCTGTAAGAGATCCAATTGTCCTGCTTGAGCCTGTAGCATTAACAAATTTAGTGACAGATTCTCCTTTTTGTTCAATCTTATCTAATTCTTTAGACATCAGTTCGGTAAAATTGAAATTAGACTCCAATGACTCGCCCATTACTAATACGACATTGTTCTTCTCTTTAAAGTGAACATTCTTAATATTAGGAACAGTGTAATAATCCTTAATATAATCAAACTTATCTGCTGATTTCTGACTGTTAACATATTCAGTTATCTCATAGTTTTTGTCAACTAATCTTAATACATTGAATAGAGATAGAAGTGAAATGGCAGTTAATGAAGATAAACATATTACTGTGCAAGCTTGGTTTTAGTACTTTTGTTTTTGTAGCGATTCAATCACTCTTTTAATTGGTAAGAAGATACAATTGAAAAAAAGCTACAGCACTTCTTGATAAACTTTTTTAATCTTATAGAACGAGCTTTATTATTAAAACAAATAATAAGAAAACACCTCAAAAAGCAAAGAAAAATACCGAAAATAGCATTAGTTAAAGCCGATCGTATGATTTTGGGATCAGATCCCTCTGTTGAGTTGCATAGAGCCCATATAATTTGGTCAAAATTTAATGTAGAACCAAAAGTTCACATTGTCCATTTATAGGTAACCCATGCAATAAGTGATGAGCATCCAATAAAGGAGATTATAACTTTAGAAAAATCAATATGATGTTAAATACAATATACTGTATATTTTTTTTGTTAGTATTTTTTTATTTACCTGATAAAAATATATAAACAAGTTAATTATTCGCTATGGTTGTATTGTTACTAGCCATAATACAGTTATTTTTGAGATCTGAAATCCAATTCTCATTCTTATAACCTATATATAAAAGAATAAGACATAAAACTTCTCTTCTATAAAGGAAATGATAGGCTGCATTGAAAGAACATCCTAAATATACAGCATTAGCTGTAAGTGGCAGATCAAAGCACCAGGTAGTAATGATGTTGCTGTAGAGACTTTTACTGTTTTGACCTCCTGCTCTTAAAAATACCATTAAAAAAGACGCATCGTGCATAAGTGTGTGTAAAAGCAAAAATAATGGAGATTTTAAAAGTAAAAAGCCATATTAAGTGACTAATATGGCTGATAGGATGACTTGAATTTTAGATTGGGTTGTAAAGGTCTGTTTTATTACAGGGAGTGACCTAACTCTTTTGCAATTCTCTCAGGTAAATCGTCTTCCCAAGTTAAAGGATCTGAGTACACAAGATTTCCATCAACATCTCTCATTACAACTTTGGCAATTTGAGCATTTAAAATTAGTCTCTGGCACATAGAGCAAGGGCGCATTTGTTTGGTTCTACTGTTAGTTGCAACATCAGTACCGGCCAGATATAAAGTACCGCCAACAATATCTAATGGATTTCCATTGATAATAGCATTTGCCTCAGCATGAACTGCTCTACATAACTCATAGTGTGTACCAGGTTTAATTTTGCACTTTTCTCTTAAGCACTCTTTTAAATCAACACAGTTAGCTCTGTGTCTTGGAGCTCCGTTATATCCTGTTGAGACAATTCTTCCGTCTTTTGAAACTATAACTGCTCCGTAGCGACGACGCAGACAGGTTGAACGCATGGAAACAGCCACGGCAATTTCCATAAATGATTGATCTTTTGATGGACGGATATAATCGGTCATATGATTCTCTTTGTATTCTTAATATTTAATTGTAATCTATGAACTTTTGTCAAAGGCATGTGTTATGAGGTTAAAGCATAACTTGCTTGAAACCAAAAGGCTTAAATAAGATACAATAACTTATATTGCATAACATTGTGATGTTTCACAATTACAGATAAAACTGCTTTATGTGTAGGAAATCTTATAGAAAGAAACATCATCACTCAACTATTTTAGCGAGATTTTTTGTTTGTTGAGCCTTTTATTCAATTGAAAACTGCAATTTTGCATTTAGAAAGTTCAATATTTGGCTTAAAAATCTGATAGAGCCAAATTTTGCCTTGAATTTTATAGAAATTCATGTATACTATCGCTCGCTGTGTTTATGGTCGCATTACACAGTTATCTTTTAATATTTTATAGGAAACATGAAAATGGCAATTACTTTAGATGCTACTTCACGTACTGACTTAGGAAGAGGTGCGAGCCGCCGCCTACGTCGTGAGTTCAAAACTCCAGCTATCATCATCGGTGAAGGCAAAGACGCTTTATCAATTACCTTAGATGAGAAGAAAGTTATTACTGCTTCTTTAAAGGATGAGTTCTACAAAGAAGTAGAAATCAATTTAGATGGCAAGTCAATCAAGGTTAAGCCTGTTGACATTCAGCGTCACCCAGTTTCAGAGCGTATCTTACACATCGATTTTCAGCGTATCTAATAATTTTTGATACCTAAGTAAGATATATGAAAGCCATTCTTGCAAAGAGAGTGGCTTTTTTCATATATTGTATATAGATATTTTGTTTTGTCCTTGTTGTGATTTAGCATAATTGTGAATGTCCTTATTGAATTATCACTTAAAAGTCACCATTTACTAAAGGACACAAGTTTAAAGACAGAGCTTAACTTTATTCATTTAGTATTGTCTAAAGTAGTTTTGTCAAAGCCTAGAGCTAACATTCTTATAACACTAAAGCTTGTAGCACACTAGCAGTCTTTGTAGGGAAAAGTTTCATGTCAGATAATCTTTGTTTAGGTCATATGATTGAGCGTAAGGTCGTTGATATTACAGATCAGGGCGCTTTTGTCGATGCTGGTGTATTTGGTGATCTTTTCGTTCCTCATAAGCAATTACCTAAAGATCTAAAAATAGGTGACAAGTTAAGAGTGTTCCTTTACAAGGATGGTGGTCGTGTTTTAGCTACTGCAAGACATCCATATCTTGAGGTGGGAATGGTAGGTCGTCTTACTGTTACCTCAATTGATTGTGGCACTGTATACATGGATCTTGGTATTCCAAAAGAACTCGTAGTTCCTGTATCAGAACAGCGTTCTGCTTTTGAAGTAGGTATGTCTGTTTTAATTTTGGTTACCATGGATGAACAAGGCAGACTTTTTGGTACACAGCGTTATAACTCATATATTCGAGACGCTTCTAATAAAGGAGAGTTTAAAGTAGGTCAGAGAGTAACAGCCGTTGCTGTATCTCATACACCATTGGGCTACAGAATGGTGGTAAATGACTCTGTTTATGGTCTTTTATATAAGTCTGACGTAAAGACACCAATTAGAATTGGTAAGAGACTAGATGGCTATATCATTAAGATTAGAGAAGATGGCAAATTAGATGTATCTTTGCAGGAACCTGGTCTTTTAGGCATTGAGCATGCAGCAAGTCTTTTATTGAGAATTTTAAAGACCTCAAATGGTTTCTTAGCTTTTAATGATAAGTCAGATCCTCAGGATATTGAGGATTACCTGCATATGTCAAAAGGCAAGTTTAAAAAAGCTATTGGCAATCTCTATAAATTAAGATTGATTGAGATGGTTGATGATGGCATTAAGTTAACTAAAGAAGGCACTGACTATGTAAATAAAAACAGTCAGCAAAACGGTTAACTGTTAAGTATTGATAGTAAAGAGTAGTCAACTTATAGTTTAGGCATTTTAAGTTACTCAAAAGAGATTTTTAGATAAGGATAATGATGGAATTTCTATATTCTTTAGCACTATATTCAAGCAAGCTGGTAGTTACAGTAGCTTTAATTCTTTTTGGTCTTATAACTCTTTTAATGGCAGTTAAAGGTCTTAAATCAGCTAAAAAAGATAACGAAGATAAGTTAAAGTTCACTGATCTTAAAAAAGAGTTCAAAGAGCGTAAACAGGAGCTTGAGGATGCTATCTTTGAAGCTGATAGCTCAAAGACTGAAAAAGAAAAGAAAGCTTTCTTAAAGCAAAAAGCAAAAGACGAGAAAAAAGATCCTAATAAAAATGAAAAAGCCTTAAAAGAAAAGATTGAGAAGGCAGAAAAAGAAGGTAAGTTCTGCCCAGAGAAAGTCTTTGTAATCGAGTTCTATGGCGATCCTAAGGCAAGCTCTCAGGATGACTTTATCAAAGAGATTAACGCTGTTCTTGATGTGGCAACAGATAAAGATGAGTTAATTTTAAATCTTGAGTCACCAGGAGGAGTTGTAAACGGCTATGGGCTACTTGCTTCTCAATTAGAAAGAGTAAGAGAAAAAGGCATTCATCTTACAGTCTGTGTCGATAATGTAGCAGCTTCAGGTGGCTATTTAATGTCATGCGTTGCTAACAAGATTGTAGCCGCACCATTCTCTTATGTAGGTTCAATTGGTGTTGTAGCTCAAATTCCTAACTTTAATAAAGTGTTAAAGAATCACGATATTGATTATGAGCAGGTAACAGCTGGTAAATACAAGCGTACACTTACCATGTTCGGTGAGAATACTGAGGAAGGTCGAGAGAAATTCCGTCAGGAACTTGTAATGATCCATGACAGATTTAAAGCTATTGTTGCAAAATATCGTCCAAATATGGATGTTGAGCAGTTTGCAACTGGCGAGTTCTGGTTAGCAACTGATGCAAAAGAGCGTGGTTTAGTTGACCAAATTGACACTTTTGATGCATATTTACAAAAAACAGTAGAATTTACAAAAGTTTGTGTTATAAAGATTAGCATTGAACATGAAGAAAAGAAGTCATTTGTAGATATCATTAAAAAGTTTTTTATGGCTAAAACTTGGACTAAAGCAATTAAAAACGAAGTCCAGAATACTATTATTGAACAAGATACAGGCCGTTTTTAAGAGAAAAAGGATTTTACAATGGGCAAATCGCTGGTAATCGTGGAGTCTCCATCTAAGGCAACTATCATCAATCGCTACTTAGGCGATGATTATGTAGTTCGCGCTAGTGTTGGCCATATCAGAGATTTGGCTAACGGTTCATCCTCAAAGGCAGAAACTGCCGATGGCAAAAAAGTCAAGCTTACTAAAGAAGAAACTTTGGTCAAGAACATGGGTATTGATCCAAATAATCATTGGAAAGCTAACTATGCGATCATGCCTGACAAACAAAAGGTTGTAGCTGAACTTAAAAAACTCTCAAAAGATGCTGACAAAGTATATCTGGCAACCGATTTGGATAGAGAGGGAGAAGCTATTGCATGGCACTTAAGAGAAGTCTTAGGTGGCAAGGATGACAAGTATTTAAGAGTTAAATATCCAGAAATTACCAAAGCTGCAATTGCTAAAGCTTTTGAAAATCCTGGCCGTATCAACATGGATTTAGTTAACGCTCAGCAGACACGCAGATTCTTAGACAGAGTTGTGGGCTTTATGGTTTCACCTCTATTATGGAAGAAAGTAGCTCGTGGTCTTTCAGCTGGTCGTGTACAGTCTGTAGCAGTTGAGCTAATTGTTGATAGAGAACGTGAGATCAAAGCATTTATTCCTGAAGAGTATTGGAATATTGATGCTATTACCTTAAATCATGATGGGGAGAGCTTAAAGTTAGCTTTAACCTCTAAGAATGGCAAGAAAGTTGAAATCCACAATAAGGATGAAGCAAATTCAATCTTAGATTATCTAAAGTCTGTTCCATTTGTTGTCTCTAAGATTGAAACTAAAAAAGGTAAGCAGTCAGCTCTGCCTCCATTTACCACCTCAACCTTACAGCAGGTAGCCAATCAGAAATTAGGTTTTTCAGTACGCAGAACCATGACTGTAGCTCAGCACTTATATGAGCAGGGCTTAATTACCTATATGCGTACTGACAGTGTTAATCTGTCTGCTGAAGCCATCGCTGCAGCTCGTGACATTATCCAGAGAAACTTTGGTGATAAGTACGTACCTGAAAAGCCAAATTACTATAAGTCAAAAGAATCAGCTCAGGAAGCTCACGAAGCTATTCGTCCTTCACATCCATTAGATCCTCTTCCTGCTCATATTGATAGAGATGGTCAGAGATTATTTGATCTTATCAAAGCAAGATATTTAGCTTCTCAGATGACTCCTCAAGAGTATGAGACCACTAATGTCTCAGTTGATGCTGGTGGTTATACCTTTAGGGTATCAGGTAAGCATGTAACCTTTGATGGTTTTAAACGTGTTTACAATTTCAACAAGAACGAAGAAGTACTGTTACCTGAATTAAAAGAAGGTGAAACACTTAAGGTTGAAGAGTTATTACCATCTCAGCACTTTACACAGCCACCAGCTCGTTTCTCAGAGGCAAGCTTGGTTAAAGAGTTAGAAAAAGATGGTATCGGCAGACCATCTACATATGCTTCAATTATTTCAACTATTCAGGAACGAGGTTATGTAACTATTAACCATGGGCGTTTCTATGCTGAAAGAATGGGCGAGATTGTAACTGACAGATTACGTTTTAGCTTTAAAGATCTTATGGATAAGAACTTTACAGCTTCAATGGAAAACAATCTAGATGAAATCGCTGAAGGTAAAAAGAACTGGTTAAACAGCCTAGACAACTTCTACAAATCTTTTGAAGTTGAATTAGAAAAGGCCACAAAGCCTGCAACTGATGGTGGTATGCCAGAGAATAAACCTTTAGAGATTAATGAGTTTACTTGTCCTGAGTGTGGCAAATACCATATGGCAGTACAGTCTGGTAAGACAGGTATGTTCTTAAGCTGTTTAGGCTATTATGATAAGAGCGTAAAGACAGCTGACAGATGCCATAAGACCTTAAATTTAAGAGCTTTAGACATTGGTGCTTTAAACTCTAAGAATCTGACTGATGAGGAAGAGGCTAATATCTTACGCTCTCGTCCTCGTTGTAACAAGTGCCATTCTGTGATGGACACTTACATCATTGACGAAACTCATAAGCTCCATCTGTGCTCAACTCCAAACTGTGGCGGTTATCTGTTAGAGACAGGTAAGTTTGACTCTGAGATAGAAAAAGGACCAGAGATCCCTTGTGAGAAGTGTGGTCATACCATGGTGCTAAAAGAAGGTCGCTTTGGTAAGTACATGGCCTGCACCAATAAAGAATGTGGCAACACCAGAAAGATCTTAAAGAACGGTCAGGTCGCACCTCCACGAGAAGATCCTGTAGATATGCCTGATTTATTATGTAAGACAGAAGGCTCACATTACGTGTTACGTGATGGTGCAGCCGGTCTGTTCTTAGCTGCTCACAACTTTCCTAAGGTACGTGAGACACGTCCTCCTAAGGTAATAGAGCTGTTAAATCACCGAGATAAGCTCTCACCTAAGTTCTATTATTTAGCTGATGCACCAGCTTATGACAATGACGGTAATGAAACTGAGATTAGATTCAGCCGTAAGTCTAAAAAGCAGTACATTATGTCTGTAGATAAAGAGGGTAAACCAACCTCATTTGTCGCTTTCTATAATGAAGATGACAAAAAGTGGGAAGTTCAAGAACCTGTAAAAGCTGTAGCTAAGAAAACAACTGCTAAAAAGACCACCAGAAAGTCTACAGCTAAAAAGACCACCAGAAAGTCTACAGCTAAAAAGACTACGGTAAGAAAAACAGCTAAGAAAGCTTAGATAAGTGTTGTAGGATTTTGAAGATGGGAGCTTAAGCTCCCATTATCGTAGACAGTGATTTTTATTAAAGATCCAGAGGGTAGTTCTTAATCTTGCTGATGAGTTTTAGCTCTTCTTCAGAGTTCTCATTTACAGAGTTAGACAAGTACTTAAGTTCTGTTGCATAGTTAGGTAATTGTCTTTCTATCATAGAAGCACAAACCTTGTAATAAGCTGTAAGCTCACTATCTAAGAGTGTTCCTTTGTAGTTATTGCCTCTGAATAAAAAGACAATATTTCTGTAATTGCTACTAGTGGTAAGGGAAGCTGCTACTACAGCTTCTTTGTTATAGTTAAATAAGATCTTTTGATACTCTTCATACTCTTTTTGAGAAAAGTCTTTAAAGAACTCTTTTGAGTAATTCTTAACCTCATCCCATTTAACACACTCAAGATTAGCGCTTGCTAATAAATTCGTAATCTGTGTTAATGGTATATTAACTAAAGCTTGGCGTTCCTGAGTTAAGACAGTAGCAGGTGAGAGTACTCCAAAATCACCTAATCTGTAGTACTTTCGTCTTACCTCATTACCATCAAAATAAAGTGCATCAATGTCATTGCCATTGAGAGACAGTGGCTTTAACACTTCTAAGCTTCGTTCTTTGACATTGTAATCAACTAAGAATTTACCTTGTCCAATAGCTTTACTGATTTGTTCTCCCTTTTGCTCATGAGGTCTTGACATGTAGTTTAAAAGAGCTGTTTGCTTAAGATTCAACTCTTTTACAATATGAATTAAAGCTCTCAATCGACCTAATCTGTCGTAGATTGATAACTTCTCTTTAAAGCCGTATTTAAATGCACATTTTAAAAGAGAATCAGTATTAAGACATTTGCCTTCAGTAAAGAGCTCTGAGAGTTTTAATACTTTGTTTACATCTGTAAGAGCATAAACATTATCTAAGATAGTTGGTTCTCTAAACTGTCTTAGGCACATACTCTCTAGAATTTTTAAATTACGAATAGACCAAGTAAAGATGGTTACATTGGGATTATGTAAGATCTTTTCTGACTCATCTAAAAACTTTTCGACGCTAAGCCCATTTTTAATTGTGTAAGGATCGATACCCTGAGTGAAAAGATAACTTGGACTTGGTAGTCTGTAGTCATAGCCTTTACAGGTAATAAGCTCGTTTTTGTCGATAATATTAAAGTTCAAATCTGTTAATACATAGGATAATGAATACAGACTTGGGTATTTATCATCAGGTGAGGTTACTGGCTCTGGAAGTAAAAATAGTAACTTTCTATCGTAGTTTATCATTGTAAAACTGACTACATCTATTCAATTGTAAAATCAAAAAGTCTTTAAGCTCTTATCTAAACTGATTCTGTTCAGAATTGTATTCAAAGCCTGCTACTTTTAATTTTTCAGTAAGCTCATTCTTATCAAGATCATTAGTAGCACACAGTTCATCTAATGATGAGTATTCATCACGTAACTGCATATTTACCGCTGATAACAGAATGAATGGATCCATGTTTTTAAAATTAGCTAAAGACATCATAATAAAATCCTCGCAAAGATCTAATTTAGTTTAGATACAGTATCGAAAATGTATTTGCCCACAATAATGCCTCCTTCAGCGCTGTAGTGATTGTCATCTACAAACAACGGCACTCCGTTATCGTCATAGGTCTTGTAATAGCCATTACCCAACTCTAAAGGAATGTTTCTATCAATATAAAAGACGTTTTCACGACTGTCAGCAAAGGCTTTTAAAGCATCATTGGTAAAAGTGAATTTTTTACCTAAGCGGTTAGGTGTGTTGTGGCATTTGTTCTTATCAATGATCTTTGATAAGAATGAATCTTTAAGATCAAGCTTTAAGCAATTAACTAAAGCTTTACTGGTGATGATGCCTTCTGATACGAGATAGAATTTAAGATCTTTACGTTTATCAATCTCGTAGGCAAGATCGTCAATTAAGAACTTTAAGAAAGCTTTGTAGTTCTCAGTTGTATCCTTTAAAGAGAACTCTTTCATATAGAGGTTGTACTGTACATCCCAGCGGTTTGAGAGAATTACCTTATCTCCACTGTGGAGCTTGTTTAAAATATCAATATAAGCATCATAATAGTCTTTTCTAATGGTCTTATCTGTAAAGAAAGTGTCTTTTAGACTGTTAAAGTTTGGACCATAAGCTAAAGTAGCATGTAAGACATAGAAATAAACAGGAAGCTTATTGATATTGTTTACATAATAGCTGTAGTGATCAGCATGACTGTCACCAATCATAAAGATATGAGGTGTTTCCTTCTGGAAACCTGAATGGGTGACATAGCTTCTTTCGTTATATCTTTTAACAGATGGAAGGTAGTCAGGATCTTTAACATCAATCTTATAGAGATCTGTTTTACTCTCAGTTCTCATGTAGTTTGTAAGATAGTTATTACCTTCGTTACGGTGAAAGTAACAGTAGGATATAAAGCAAAGTAAAAAGAGAGTAAGAGTTAATCTGTAGTCAACTTTTCTCTTTTCTGTAAATACGTAAGATAAAGCTGTAAAGATAAGAATAACCAAGATCACTATAGAGCAGCTTAATACTGTATCTGTGTAACCACATCTTAGAGCAAAGACAAATAAAGGCCAGTGCCATAAATACAGAGAGTAAGAGCATCTTCCTAATAGAGTTAAAGGAGGAAGTTTTAAAACGGAGTTTTTATTGTGAGACAAGATAACTAAAGCTGTACCTAACATAGTAGGTAGAGAGGTAGTTACAGTCCAAATACCATTTTGAAGTTCTACAGTAAAGATAGAGGCAATGATAATTACAATACCTAAGACTTCACCTAATACAGGTAAATAGGTATTTAGAGAGAATACTCTCTTATAGACAATATCTTTATAGAAGAACAATACAGAGCCAAAGAATAACTCAAAGATACGGCATTGAGTTAAAAGGTAACCTTTACCATTACGAGAAACTAGTACTGATGTAACAGTAAGTAAGATAAAAACAATAGTTACAGCTAAAGGTAATCTCTTTAATGAAAAGACTTTCTTTAATAAAAGAACAATTAAAGGAAAGAGAACATAGAACTGAATAGTTACAGCTAAATACCAGGTATGTAAGAGTAACTTATCAGATGAATCTAAAGCAAAGTAACCACCAGAGTTTGCAAATCTGAAGTTACCGATAAATAACAGGGCATTGGCTACTTCAATGTTAAGTTCTTTATAAACTTCAGGAAAGAGCAGAAAGTAACCAATAATTAAGGTAAAGATACAAACAAAAAGTAATGGTGGCAGAATTCTAAGGCATCGTCTTTTATAGAAAGCCAATAATGAAAAGTCATTATTACTTAGCTTATAAAAGACAGATGAGGTAATGAGAAATCCTGAGATTACAAAAAAGATATCTACACCTAAGAATCCACCATCAAATAGAGTTGATTCTGTAAAATGTGCTGACTTTAAAAGGTCAAAAAGGTGATAGAAAACTACTGCTAAAATTGCAATGGCTTTGAGGCCATCAATATCGAGTCTTTGTTCTTTTGCCATTGTAGAAAAATAAAAGATCTCTAGAAATTGGTTCTAAGAGATCTTTTGTAAATACAATTATTCAATATCAAAAGAGATCTGTGATCTCATCTTTTTAACATTCTCTACAGCTTCGTCAACTGTCTTGCCACGTGCTAGGCACACACCCATACGTCTTTCACCATCAATATCTGGTTTACCAAATATTCTTAATTGTGAAGAAGGGGCCACAGCTAAAGCTTTGTCTAAATCCTTGTAAATAATGTCATCACCAGTACCTTCAGCTAATAATGCAGCTGACGCTGATGGACCATAGAAAGTGATCTTACCGATAGGCAGACCTAAAAGAGCTCTTACGTGCAGAGCAAACTCAGACATATCCTGAGAAATCATAGTTACCATACCGGTGTCATGAGGACGAGGTGATAACTCTGAGAAGATAACCTTATTACCACAGATAAATAACTCAACACCAAAGATACCAAAACCACCTAAAGCGCTAACAACAGCTGAAGCTATTCTCTTAGCTTCCATTAGTACTTCCTCTGATAGAGATTCAGGCTGCCATGACTCATGGTAATCACCATTTACCTGGTGGTGACCTACAGCCTCACAGAAATGAATACCATCAACAGCGTTTACGGTAAGCAATGTAATTTCTCTGTCAAACTGTACGAAACCTTCAACAATCACACGACCTAAACCGCCACGACCATGTTCAATTGCTTCTTTAAATGAGTTTTCAATATCAGCTTCAGACTTTAATACGCTCTGACCTTTACCTGATGAACTCATGATTGGTTTCATAATGCATGGAAAACCGATCTTATGGATGTTTTCTTTTACTTCTTCAACAGTTGAAGCAAAGAAGTATGGAGATGTAGGTAGAGACAGCTCTTCAGCAGCTAAGGTTCTGATAGCTTCTCTGTTCATGGTGATGTTAGCAGCTCTAGCTGATGGTACTACGTTAAAACCACGCTCTTCTAATGCTACTAAGGTCTCGGTTGAAATAGCTTCAATTTCAGGAATAATGTAGTCTGGATTTACTTTTAAAATCAGTTTCTCAAGTTCATTAGGATCACGCATATCAATGACTGCACGATGCTGAGCTACCTGCATTGCAGGTGCATTATCGTATCTGTCGCAAGCTGTTACATCAATGCCGTAACGCAAGAGTTCGATAGCTACTTCTTTTCCAAGTTCACCTGAACCTAACAGTAAAGCTTTAGTTGAATGTTTATGATAGTCAATGGTAATTGAGCAAGACATAAGATTACTCCTTTAAAATATGACCTCATTATAGCTTATAATTGACTTAATATTTTGATTTTTAAAATTTTTGGTGAATTTGTTCTATGAAAATTCTTTGCGATATAGCTTTACCAAACTCAGTTGAAGTTTTCTCTCAGTACGGAGAGGTTCATTTAAAAAAAGGTCGTGAAATAAATTGTGATGATCTTGAAGATGTGGATGTTCTAATTACGCGCTCAATCACTAAGGTAAACTCTGAACTCCTAAAGAAAGCTCATAAGCTAAAGTTTGTAGGTACTGCCACAGCTGGTATGGATCACTTTGATACCAAGCTTTTAGATTCATTGCACATTCCTTACACCAATGCTGAAGGTTCTAACTGTGAGAGTGTTGGTGATTATATTCTCTCTGTTTTACTTGTAATGGCTCAAAGGTACTCTCTTGATTTTAATGGTATGAGCATCGGTATCGTAGGTTGTGGTCATGTAGGTACCCAGGTTGAGAATAAAGCTAAAGCTCTAGGTCTTAAGATCTTTAAATGTGATCCCCCAAGATTTAGAAATGGAGACTCAACATGCAATGCTACTTTAAAAGATTGTCTTAATTGTGACATCGTGACCTTACATGTACCTTTAATTAATGAAGGTACAGATAAGACCTTGTACATGATAGGTGAGAATGAGCTTAAATCTTTAAAGACTGGAGCTTTCTTCTTTAACGCTTCCCGTGGCAATGTAGTTGATAATGAAGCTTTATCAAAAGTTCTAGATGAGAGATCAGATCTTAAAGTCTGGCTTGATGTCTTTGAAGGTGAGCCTGAGATCAAGGTAAAGTCACTTTTATCAAAGGTGGATGGTGCTACTGCTCATATTGCAGGCTACTCTTATGAATCAAAAAGAAGAGCAAATGTAATGCTCGCTCACTCAATGGCAAAAGCTTTAAATCTTGAAGAGCCAAAACCATATAGAATGCCAAAGGCAGAAATTGAAAATGTTGACTTAGGCAATGTAGATACTCTTGATCTTGATTTAATCTCGAGACTTGTATTCTCTGTTTACGATGTAAGACGAGACAGCTTTAAATTTAAGAATGCCTTTACTGATGGTAAATCTTTCGATGCAATGCGTCAGAACTATCGTGAAAGACGAGAGTTATCATCTGTTACCATAAAAAATGCTCCTGAAAAAATCAGAAGCACCTTGTCTTTATTAGGCTTTACAGTTGCCTAAACTTTCTTAAGCAGTTTGTACTTAGCATCTTTCTTCAAACTGCTTTAAATCTCAGAGAGTTCTTTTTTCTGCTCTTTATTAAGAGTAATCAGTCCATCATGGTAAAGACTTGAGAGCAGTGCTTTGCAACCTACTAAAATCTCAGAATAAGCTTTTTCAAAATCTCTTGTATACCAAGGATCATCAATATCTTTTGGAGTATCTGTAAAGTCTAAAAGCAAATATACCTTGCTCTTATCTGTCTTAGGATACAGCGCATACAGATTATCAAGATTAAACTGTTCCATGGCAATGATGTAGTCAAAGACTTTTAGATCCTGTACTGTAACTTGTCTTGCTCTTTTAGCAGAGCAGTCAATACCTTTTTGACGCAGTAAAGCTTTAACAGGAGGGTAGACACCGTTGCCGATTTCTTCTTGTGAAGTGGCAGCAGAGCAGACAATAAAATCGTCCTCAAGCTTAAGCTTCTTTACTAACTCTTTTAAGATAAATTCTGCCATAGGTGACCGACAAATATTTCCATGGCAAAGGAAAAGCACTTTAAACATACAAATCCTTAAATAAAGACTCTTGATCTAGTCTAGTTAGATGATATTAACCTGTAATAATAGATCTTTTAATTGAAAAATAAAAGAAAATCGAAAAGATAAAGCTCTAAATGAAGTAATAAATGGTTCTTCCGCAAAAGAGTTGCTACCTAAAAATAGGTAGTGAAAATTGTCATTA